>Ga0207960_1000090_pt1 | contig 25387 bp, 22 predicted proteins | sample CryBogCBH29May08_FD_184613 | JGI IMG/M metagenome (GOLD analysis project Ga0207960, IMG submission 184613) | Freshwater microbial communities from Crystal Bog, Wisconsin, USA - CBH29May08 (SPAdes) | ecosystem: Environmental > Aquatic > Freshwater > Lake | place: Crystal Bog, Wisconsin, USA... | reverse complement strand
CAGCTATCCGGGCAATAATCATGGCGGGTGACTGTTTGCGGGTACTGATTATTGATGATAGCCCGGAAGACCGGGAGATCATGCAGCGGCTGATGAAATATGGCCCGTACGGACGCTTCCAGATCGACTGCGCGGAAACAGGGGCCGCCGGATTACGCGCCTGCCTGGACAACGGGGCAGGACTGCCCGATTGCATTCTGCTCGATTATCATCTGCCTGACTATGAAGCACCCGAATTTCTGGCTGCATTAGGGGCGCCACCCTTGCTAGTTTGCCCGGTAGTGGTGGTGACCGGTGTTGCCGATGGCTTGGATGGCGCGGGTCTGCTCCGGCTGGGGGCACAGGATTTTATCAGTAAAAGCTGGATGAATCAGGAAAGTCTGACCCGAGCCGTCGAGAACGCTGTCGAGCGCTACAAGCTAGTGAAAACACTCAGCAATAATGAACAGTTTTTGCTCAATATTCTTAACCTGAGCCCTATTGCCATTAGGATCACCTATCAGCAGGGATTCGAACTGGCGTTTTTTAACCCAGCTTACAGCAAGCTCTTCGAGAATTTTGAGAATGTGTTTTACAACCCCACAGCGTTTTATGCCAACCTGGATGATTACCGGGAGATAGTTGCGGAAGTAAAGCGTGGCAATAGCATCATCAATCGTCCGGTTGAATTTTTTAATCCTGAAAATGGATCAACTATCTGGACACTAGCGTCTTTTATGCCAATGCAGTTCCATGGGCAGGAAGCCAAACTGGCCTGGTTTTATGATGTCACCGAGCTGGTCGCAATGCGCAATAGTTTGTCCAGGCAACTGGAACTCCAGCAGCAGGTGGAGGAAGCCTTGCGCTTAGCCAGCGCCGAAGAACACGCTATTTTGGATTCGGCAACCTCCGGCATCGTGCATATCAAGGGTGATCTGATCCAGCACTGCAACCGCAAGCTGGAAGAAATTTTTGGTTACGCCACAGGGGAACTCACTGACCAATCAACGCGGGTCTGGTATCCTGAGCAAATTGACTATGAAACAGGCGTTATGCCAGTGTATAGGGCGATCGAGGTTGGCTCGTTCGATCGCCTCGAACAGCAGCTTATCCGTAAGGACGGCACTCTGTTTTGGGCGCGACTTTCTGGGAAAGCCTTGTATAATGAAGCTCCTGAACACGGTATGGTTGTGATCATTGATGACATTACTCTGGAATACCAAGCCACCGAAGCCTTGATCTATGCCAAGCAAATGGACGAGGAAGCGACACGCACCAAGTCGGCTTTTTTGGCCAATATGAGTCATGAAATCCGTACCCCCATGAATGGCGTGCTCGGGATGCTGGATTTGCTGCGCGAAACAAAAATGACGCCTATCCAGCAGAATTGGGTGGAAACAGCCCATAATTCAGGCGAGGCTTTGCTGGAAATCATTAACGACATTCTAGACTTGTCCAAGCTGGAGTCGGGGAAATTTGAAGTGGAACAGATTGGCTTCCATCTGGTTGATCTGGTCGAAGATGTTTGCGCATTATTGGCCAATCGCGCCCATGCCAAGGGGCTGGAGTTGACTTGCTTAGTGACCACCCCCATGCCGTTGCGTTGGCGGGGCGATCCCTTACGTATCAGGCAAGTGCTGACCAATTTAATCGGTAATGCCATTAAATTTACCGAACAGGGCGAGGTTTCCGTGTGCATCAGCCTGTCGGCAGTTGCTGACGGTGCTGACAATAAGGGTGGGCTGCTTTTTCAAGTCCGTGATACTGGAATCGGTATTTCGGCGGAAGCGCAGCAACGTTTGTTTGAGCCATTTATTCAGGCGGATAGTGGCACCGCACGCCGCTTTGGCGGTTCCGGGCTAGGCCTGTCGATCAGCAAAAAATTGGTGGGGCTGATGGGCGGAGCTATTGGCGTCGCTAGCGAGCCGGGTCAGGGTGCCTGTTTTTGGTTTAGCTTGCCACTTACACCGATTAAAGATAACCCTGGGCCGGCACTGTTTTACGACCTGTCCGGTAAACGCACACTGATTGTTGATGACAACGCCACCAACCGTAAAATCCTCAGCACTTATATGGGGCTTTGGGGGCTGGAAGTCACTGAAGTGGATAGTGGCAGTGCTGCATTGATACACTTGCAAAGCTCAGCGCTACAGAAAATAAATTACGATTTAGTGCTGATGGACATGCAAATGCCGATGATGGATGGTTTAACTTTGGCAAAATGCCTGGCCAAAATACCCGAGTTAGCAAAGCTGCCGATTATTTTATTGTCATCGGGTGATAAGCTTGATCATGCCGAGTATCTGGGCACTGGGATTGTCCAGCGCTTGCTGAAACCGGTGCGGCAAATGCAGCTTTATGATGCTATGGCCCATGCCCTACAGGGTGTTGCATCGGCAGTTATCAAGACGGCATCGCCGGAAACTCAACAGCCCAGTTATCAGGGTAAAAAAGTGCTGGTGGTGGAAGATAACAAAATCAATCAAAAAGTCATTGTCGCCAAGCTGGGCAAATTCGATATTGTTCCTGAGCTGGCGGAAAACGGTCAGCTTGCTCTGGATAAATTGGCACTGTGCAGCTACGATTTAATATTCATGGATTGTCACATGCCGATCATGGATGGCTACACCGCCACCCGTGAACTGCGGCTGATGGAAAGCCAGCAAGGCTTAGCCCATCAATCCGTGATAGCACTGACCGCCAATGCTTTGGATGGCGAGAGGGAGAAATGTTTAGCGGCGGGGATGGATGATTATTTAAGCAAACCAATTGATACCGGACAATTATTGGCGGTATTGGCAGAGCGGCTGGGCGGGCAATAAAAGGTCGCTTTAAGCGTTTGAAATGCAATTTGTAAAAAATTACGATGGATAGTGAAATATACCACGGTAAACCCTACTGATGTTACGCAAGGCATTTGTTTATAGAAGGATGGTCAAGATAAAACCGTCCGTTTCCTGAGTCTAGTTGAGTCGGGGCTTGCCCTGAGTGTAGTCGAGTCGGGGCTAGCCCTGAGCGTAGTCGAAGGGGATTGCAACCAAACAAAATGATCTGGCAAAACAACTGGCGGTAGTTGGGCTTCGACTACGCTCAGCCAACGTGCTGTGTGGCATCCGTCACTTCAGCAATATGCTAATTTGGAAATCAACAGTACATCATGCACATAGCTGGTTTTTATCGGCTGCCCGTTTACCACCAAGCCGCTGTGTCGGCTTTTTTATCAGGTCTAGCATGTACCATCAAGGCGTCAAAAAGCGCATCGTCACCCGCTCATTAAGCAACCAGCGTGGTCAATTTGGCGACATTTCGCCCTTGTTGGAACGGCTGTTTTTGGCGAGGGGCATCACTTCAAGCAGCGAATTGGACCGTTCCTTGGCAAAACTGCCGTCGCCTTGGTTATTGTCCGGGATGGAGACTTTGGTCGGGCGTTTGATAACCGCCATCAAACAGCAACAAGCTATTTGTGTTGTTGCCGATTTTGATGCTGATGGGGCAACCAGTTGTGCGGTCGCCATGCAGGGTTTAAAGCTGATGGGGGCCACGCAACTATCATTTGTGGTGCCGAACCGCTTTGAATATGGCTACGGTTTGACACCGGAAATAGTTGAATTGGTCAAGCAACAGCAAGCCGATGTGATTATCACGGTTGATAACGGCATTTCCAGTATTGAAGGGGTGCTGTTTGCCAAGCAAGCAGGCATTGATGTGCTGATTACCGATCATCATTTGCCGGGCGGGCAATTGCCCGATGCGGATGCCATTGTCAACCCTAACTTACCTGATGATGCCTTCCCCAGCAAAGCTATTGCCGGTGTGGGGGTGATATTTTATGTGTTAATGGCGCTGCGGGCGCGTTTTCGCGAGCAAGGCTGGTTTGCCGCACAAGCACTGCCTGAACCGAATTTGGCCCGGTTGCTGGATTTTGTCGCCCTAGGCACGGTTGCCGATGTGGTGGCACTGGACGGTGTTAACCGCACCTTGGTTTTTCAGGGGCTGATGCGCATTCGGGCAGGCAAAGCCCATGTGGGCTTGTTGGCATTAATTGAAGCGACGGGCAAGCAGGCCGAAAAACTGACCGCTGCTGATTTGGGTTTTTCGTTGGGGCCAAGGCTCAATGCCGCTGGACGTATTGACGATATGGCCTTGGGGATACGTTGTCTGCTGACAGACGACCCGCAACAGGCCAAAAACATCGCCCTTAAATTGGAGGAGCTGAATAACGAACGCCGTGATATAGAAGGGCAAATGAAGTTTGCGGCACTGGCCTTACTGGAAGATAGCCATGCTCTAGAAAACAACCATCTATCGTCGGGCGTTTGTTTATATGATGCGGATTGGCATCAGGGGGTTATTGGCATTTTGGCGGCGCGGATTAAAGATCGCCTGCACCGACCGGTGATTGCCTTCGCCCCCGCCGGTAAAGATGTTATAAAAGGCTCGGCCCGCTCCATTCCTGGCTTACATATCCGTGATGCTTTAAGCGACGTTGCCGCTGCCCATCCCAAAATACTCAGTAAATTTGGCGGTCATGCCATGGCGGCGGGCCTGACTATAGCCTTACATGATTATCCTGCTTTTGCTTTGGCTTTTAATGAGGTGGTTGAAAAAAGGTTGGCGGCTGTTGATTTGGAACAAACCATCATGGTCGATGGCGAATTGTCCGAACCGGAGATGACCGTTGCCTTGGCTGACGGATTGGAGCAGGCCGCGACCTGGGGGCAGGGTTTTCCTGAACCTGTTTTTGCAGGCATATTTGAGGTCGTGCAGGTGCGTATTGTTGGGCAGCACCATTTAAAATGGGTGCTAAGGAAGCCGGGCGGGCAATTATTGCTGGATGCCATTGCTTTTTTTGTGGACACACCTGAACAGTGGCAAGGCACCCGCAAGATAACAGCGGCTTATAAACTGGATGTTAATGAATATCGCGGCAACCGTAGTGTGCAATTGCTGTTGAAGTATTTTGAAACACAGCTGTGACATTATAAACACACTGGGGATTTTTTACCCTTGGACAGAATAGGTTTTATAGAATAATCTTTAAGTATATAACAGAAATATTGGTATTATGTAGGCTTTAAGCTACTACTCTACACAGTCATGGTTAATAAATCGAAACATACTCCTGAGAAAAAAGTGCAGCCATCACCGATCAAGCAATTATTTGGCCTGTATAAATTGATGCGGCCTAAGCAATGGGTTAAAAATGGTTTTGTGCTTGCCCCGTTAGTTTTTTCCGGCACTTTTTTGGATCCTGTAGCTATCCAACACGCCTTGCTGGCAATGCTGCTATTTTGTATGGCCTCATCAGCCACTTATATCGTCAACGATATCCAAGACATTGAACGGGATCGCCAGCACCCCAAGAAGTCGCTGACCCGCCCGCTGGCGGCCGGTATCGTTTCAGTACCTGCAGCATTGGTTTTGCTGGTTTTACTGTACGCAGGCCTGATCGGTGGCTGGTTTGTCGCCCCTAAGGTGCTGATGGTGATTGCCGCTTATATGGCATTGAACATAGCCTACACATTTGTGCTGAAGCATGAGCCGGTGCTGGATATTTTTACCATTGCTTTAGGGTTTGTGCTGCGGGTTTATGCGGGTGCTATGGCTTTGTCCGTGCCGGTGTCGTCGTGGATGTTTGTCACCACCCTGTGTTTGGCACTGTATTTAGCGGCGGTAAAACGTCGGCAGGAACTTAGCCAAACTGGCGGCGAAGGCCGGAAAGTGCTGGAAAAATACTCGGTGTCACTGGTTGACCGCTATGCGGAAATGTCCGCCACTGGCGCACTGGTTTTCTATAGCATGTTCGTGATGTCCGCCAAGCCGCACTTGGTGATAACCGTGCCGCTGGTGCTGTTTGGCCTGTTCCGCTATTGGTATGTGGTGGAACAGCTGGATGGGGGCGAATCGCCAACAGATGCTTTGCTGTCGGACTGGCAGCTATTGGCAACGGTGGCTGCGTGGATTGCCGCTTGTGGTTGGGCGCTTTGGCCAGTAATGGGGTGATTATGGATTTCTCTTATGCACTAACCCCTTTTTTGGCTTGGCTGGTCGCCGGTATACTCAAATTCGCCATCAATAGCATTAAGGCCAAACAACTGGCCTTTGGTCTGATCGGTTATGGCGGCTTACCTAGCAACCACAGCTCTATTGTAAGCAGTATGGCGGCTTTGATCGCCTTCAAAGAAGGCGTTGGCCACCCCGCTTTTGGCGTGGCGGTCGCGTTGGCGTTTATTGTAATGCTGGATGCGAACAGCCTGCGTCGCCAAGTGGGCAAACACGCTGTGGCAATCAATCGGCTGGCGGCTTCAGACGAAGATCACCCGACATTGCGGGAACGCATGGGCCATTCCAAGCTTGAAATTGGTGCTGGTATAGTAACCGGTATCGCCGTCGCGTTTGTGGTCAAGGCTATTACCGGTTAAAACTTAACAGCCGTTCCATGTCTGTTTAGCCACGTTCTTCCCACGCCTTATCCAACCGTTTCGCGGACACCGGATAAGGCGTTTTTAGTTGCTGTGCGTACAACGACACGCGGTATTCTTCGAGCATCCAGCGGTAGGGGTCTTGCTCGGGATATTGTGGCGATTTTTTAATTTTTTTCTCGATATCTTTCCAAAAACGCACAGTGCAACGGGCTATTTCTTGGCTTTTTTGGGCATTGTTGTCGTATTTGTCCAAACGGTATTGGGCCGCTTTCAGGTAGCGCGGGATGGCTTTAAAGTGCGTGTAGGGAATATGGCGGATAAATCCGGCATAAATCAGCAAATCCAATTGCCCGTTCAGGTCAATGACCAGCGCATCGTTGGCATTTAGCCTGCTCATCAGTTGCGCTTTGATGGCGTTATAGACTGTCATTATATCTAGCGCAATAGTGGCTGCGGCATTGGCTGTGCTGATCAGCTCGCTTTTGTGCTGCTTTAGGTTTTGCTCGAACGATTGTTGGCTGCGGATATTGCGGCCTTCCACAAACAGCGTGTGCAACACCAAACTGAGCAAATCCTCCTTGTAAGAGGCCACCGTGCCGTAATCTAAGCCACAATCTGACAGGGGATGTTTGGGCAAGCGGTTGTAAGCCAATTCACCTGCGGCTGATTGCGGGATATTCTTTAGTAGGTAAGTGCAGTCTTTACGCATGTGCAACTGGTACAGGCGAATCAAGCCCGCTTGGTGCTGCAGCTGTGCTTTTTCGCGGGTATCAAAAATCCGCACACCAACGGCATCCCCCTCGTCAATCAGTGCGGGGAAGCCAACAAAGTTTTGGCCGTTCTGGATAAAGGCATGGCTTTCCGGCAAATCATCGAATGCCCATTGGATGCAGCCGGTGTAATACAGCTCATCCGCCGCGACTTGCTCGAAACTCTCCACCGCTTGGCCACTGTGCTTGGCCTGTAGTTTCTGCAAATCCCTACCATAGTCGAGCAGTTTGCCGTTTTCGTCAATCACCCGAAAATTCATTTTTAAATGCTCGGGTAGTGCTTCCTTATTCCATGCGGTCAATGGTATGGCTTCGTCCGTCAGTTTTTTCAAGCGCCCACCTAACCATTCCAGCAAGCTGCCTTTAAAATCCGGTTCTATTTCCAGGCAGCGTTTGGCAAAGTCGGGCACCGGCACAAAATGTTTTCGGATTTGCTTGGGCAAGCTTTTCATCAGGGCAATACATTTTTCTTCCAGCAAGCCCGGCACTAGCCAATCGAATGGCATCGGTGAGAGCTGGTTGAGCTGATGCACCGGGATAATGGCTGTTACGCCGTCCTCATCATGGCCGGGTTCAAAACGGTATTGCAGTGCGATAGTCAAATTGCCCAGTTTTTTGGCATCGGGAAAATCCCATTCATTAACAAAGCCCTCCTGTTCGCGGGTCAGGTCTTCTTTGGTCAAAAACAGGATTTTCTTATTGTCTCGCTCGGCGGTCTTGCGCCAAGTGTCCAAGTTGACACCGCTGAAAATATCTTCGGGCAATTTGCTGTCGTAAAATTGATACAGCCATTGTTCATCCTCCACCAAATCGACCCGGCGGCCTTTGTGCTGGATGATGCCCACCTCTTCCAGCAGTTTTTGGTTGGCGACATAGAACGGCGCGTTACTGTGGTAATCGTGTTCAATCAAGGCATTGATGATGAACATTTGCCGCGCCCCTTTGGCATCAATATGGTCATAAGGGATTTTGCGCCCGGATTGTAAGGTCAGGCCATACAATAAGGTGCGCTCGGACACCCAGCAGCGGGCGCTTTTTTTCTCCCAATGCGGGTCGTAATGGGATTGCTTGACCAAATGCGGGGCACAGGCCTCGACCCATTCCGGTTCAATGCGGGCCACCGTACGGGCATAAACTTTGCTTGTTTCCACCTGTTCTGCCGCCATAACCCATTTGGGGCGGATTTTATGCAGGCCGGAACCCGGAAAGATAAAAAACTTTAATCCCCGTGCGCCCAGATATTCATAAGGTTCGTGGCGGAAACCGATATTGGACAACAAGCCCGTCAGCAAGGCTCTATGCACTTTCTCGTAGTTTGCCTCCTCAGTGTTTAGGGTCATTTTCAGTTCGCCGCACACCACTTGCATAATTTGCGCGTGAATATCGAACCATTCGCGCATACGGATGTAAGACAGAAAATTATCGCTGCAATATTTGCGCAATTTGCTGTTGGACAGGTGCTTTTTTTGTTCCTCGAAGCTGTTCCAAATAGTCAGTAGGGTCAAAAAATCCGATTCGGGATGACGGAAAGCGGCATGTTTGGCATCGGCTTGGGGCATTTTGTCGGCGGGTTTTTCGCGCGGGTCTTGTACGCTTAACCCCGCCACAATAATCGCCACCTCGGTCAGGCAATGCTCTTCCTTGGCTGCTAGCAACATCCGCGCCAATTTGGGGTCGGTGGGGAATTTGGCCAGTTGTTTGCCAATTTCGGTTAGTTTTCCAGACTTGTCCAGCGCATTGACTTCATGCAACACCGTTTTGCCGTCGCGGATCATTTTGTCGTCGGGCGGCTCAAGAAACGGGAAATCGGCAATATCACCCAGATTCAAGGCGATCATTTGCAAAATCACCGCCGACAAGTTGGTGCGCATAATTTCCGGCTCAGTGAATGCCGGCCTTGCCAAATAATCGTCTTGCGAATATAAACGGATGCAGATACCTTCGGCGACCCGCCCGCATCGCCCGGCGCGTTGGTTGGCACTGGATTGCGAAACGCGCTCAATAGGCAAACGCTGGATTTTGCTGCGGTGGCTATAGCGGCTAATACGGGCATGTCCGGTGTCGATCACACAACGGATGCCGGGTACGGTCAGCGAGGTTTCCGCCACGTTAGTGGCCAAAACAATACGGACTTTGCCGCCTTTAGGGTTGAACACCCTTTCTTGTTCGCTGACACTGAGCTTGGAATATAAAGGCAAAATCTCATAGCGGCTGGCATGATGCTTTTTGAGTGATTCGGTGGTTTCACGGATTTCCCGCTCGCCACTTAAAAAAATCAGGATATCGCCGCGCAAATCCCGATACAGCTCATCCACGGCATCGAGAATGGCGTTCTGCAAATCGTCGGTGGTTTCGTCGGCTTCATCGTCATCTTTGCTTTCAATCGGGCGGTAACGGACATCAACCGGATAAGTCCGCCCCGACACTTCTATAATGGGTGCGTCATTAAAATGCTTGGAAAAACGTTCGGTGTCAATGGTTGCCGAGGTGACAATCAGCTTAAAATCAGGCCGTTTGGGCAACAGCCATTTCATATAGCCCAGTAGAAAATCAATATTTAAACTGCGTTCATGGGCTTCGTCAATAATCAGCGTGTCGTATTGGCTTAAATACGGGTCGTTTTGGGATTCAGCCAGCAAAATGCCATCGGTCATCAATTTGACCAACGATTCGGCATGGGTTTTGTCATGAAAACGGATTTTGTAGCCTACTGATTTGCCCAAAGGTTCGCCCAATTCTTCGGCAATGCGGTCGGCAACTGTCCGTGCGGCAATACGGCGTGGTTGGGTATGGCCGATAAAACCCGCTGCACCACGTCCTAAGGACAAACAAATTTTGGGCAATTGCGTAGTTTTGCCGGAACCAGTTTCGCCACAGACAATCACCACCTGATGTTGGGCAATCAGCGCAGCAATGTCATCTTTTTTGCCGGTGACCGGCAAATCTGGGAAAGTCAGCGGCGGAATGCTATTTAGGCGTTTATTTCTGGCCGCCAGTGATTTTTCAATGCGGGCAGCCAGTGCGTCAAGCTGTTCTGGATGTTTGCCTTTTTTGGCATCACTACGGCAGCGGTCCAATTGCCGTTTTAAGGTATGTTTGTCTTGGGCAAGGCAGTTTGCCAATTGTTGGCTGAGTTGCTGAAGAGTATCTTGGCTGGACATCAATGACATCAAAGGGGGGCAAAATTGCCTTATTATACGTGAATAGGTACTGGCTGATTGGTTTGTGTGGGCATTTGTCACCCCCATGCCTGCCACTCAGGCAATATGACCGATTAGAGCCACTTTATTATAAATGGATTAAAAATAGGTAGTCTAGCCACAGGGTTTGAGCTGTGTGCGGTGCTGCGTAATTTATAGTGCTTGACAAATTGGTGTGAAAATGTAGTGTTCAATGGTGATGCGATGTGTTTAGCCAAACGATAGCCGCCTCTTAAAGACAATCAGACCCTAGGAATAAAGCATGGACATTCAAAAATTACTGGCAGTCCTGATGCTATGCTGTGCTTCGACCAGCATTGCTGCAACACGGATTGCCGTGCTCGATTTTGAGCTGAATGACATCACGTCGTTGCCCAATGTACCGTCAGAATTACAGCGGACGGCATCCATGGCCCCATTGTTGCTCGACGCATTAAAGCGTATTGGCGATTATCAAAGCATCCTTATCCCTTTTGCTGTGCAAAAATCGGCCAATGGCGGTTTTGGTTATTTGTTCCGCTTTCCTGATGAGGCGGTGAAATTGGGCTAACAACAGCAAGCTGATTGGCTAGTGATAGGACAAAACAGCAAGCCCAGTTTCCTGTTTTCCCAGTTGCGGGTGTATTTGATTGATGTAAAAAACAAAAAAGCGGTTGACCGCTATATTATAGAACTAAAGGGGAATCATGAAAAAGTGACCAGACGCAGCATTGATTCTTTGGCAAAGAAAATTCAGGCAACCATTATTGGACACGACAATAAGCCGATGTTGCAGTCGGAATAATTTTTAAAACAAAAACTTAGACAGGAATTAAAGGATGGGTAGTAAAACAACAAAAAAATCCTGTTCATCCTGTCCGAAAGGCAAAGCAAACTTAGCCGTGGCTTCGGCTACGCCCAGCCAAGGTGCTGCGTAACATCAGGTGGTATTAGCCCACCGAAAAGCTTTCGCCACAACCACAAGAGCCTTTGACATTGGGGTTGTCAAATTTGAAGGCTTCATTGATGCCTTCGCGGCGGTAATCCAAGCGGATGCCTTCGAGAAAAGGCAAATCCGTGGCGGCAACAATCACTTTTACGCCAAATTCTTCAAACACAGCATCATCGTCATTTAGCTGGTCGGCGTAATCCAATACATAAGCATAGCCGGAACAACCGGATTTTTTGACGGCAAGTTTCAGGCCGATACCCTTGCCACGTTTGTGCAATTGTTTTTCGATTTGCTTGGCAGCGCTTTCAGTAAGGTTAACGGACATAATGGCCTCTATAAACAGGTTAAATCAAATTTTTTAAGCAGTGCAGAAAAGCAACGATATCCGCCTCGGTGTTGCCTTTGCCCAAGCTGACACGGACTGCGGTCTTCGCTTGTTCGGGGGTAATGCCCATAGCCACCAACACGGGGCTGGGTTCGCTGCCGCCACTGGCGCAGGCGGAGCCGCTGGATACCGCTATACCTTGCTTGTCCAAATTCATCAATAGCATTTCCCCGTCAATACCGGCAATGCCAAATTGCACGGTATTGGGCAAACGCGGCGTGTGTTCGGCAAAAATGGTCAGTCCCGGCAAGCATTTTAAGCCCTGCTCCAAATCCGCCTTAAGCTTTGCAATGTGCCGCCGGTTGTCGTCCAGTTCCGCCAACGCCAGCTCAGCGGCTTTGCCAAAACCGACTATAGCCGCGACGTTTTCAGTGCTGGCCCGATAGCCTTGTTCTTGCCCGCCGCCCACCAATAGCGGGGTTATCGGCGTGCCTTTGGCGTACACCAAAGCCCCGCAGCCTTTTGGGCCGTATATCTTGTGGCTGGACAAGCTCATCATGTGCACCGCCAAATCAGTGAATGCCACAGGTATTTTACCTAACGCTTGCACGGCATCGGTATGGACAATAATATCGTCCGCCCGTAATGCGTGGGCATAGCGCCGCACATCCTCTATCGTGCCGGTTTCGTTATTGGCCAGCATGATAGATACCCATTCGGGTTTGAAGGTGTTAAGCCTGGCTAGGGTTTCGTGGTGCAACAGGCCGCTGCCAGCAACATCCAGCTTTAGCCAATGGCAGCCTTGGCTTTGCAAACGCATAGCTGGTTGCAATAGCGAAGGGTGTTCAATGCCCGATAGGGCAAAACGTGCGCCGCTTTTAAGCCCGGCAAAGGCCAAGTGATTGGCTTCTGTGCCGCTGCTGGTGAAAATGATTTGTGTTGCGGTGACACCCACTAGTGCGGCAACCTGCTCCCTTGCGCAATCTATCGCCGTCCTGGCTATACGGCCTTGCCGGTGTAAGCTGTTCGGATTGCCGTAGATGCCCTGCAAATAAGGCAACATGGCCAATAACACCCGCCCGTCAAGCGGGGTGGAGGCATTATGGTCAAAGTAGCTCATTCATTGTTGATGCCACTTCTGGATGGCGGTGAACTTCAATAACATGCTGCGTTTCCATATCTTGCCGATGGGCGGTTTCCTGGACGTTGTTTTTTTGCAAAAGCTCCTCCAGGGTAATTTTATTGAGATAATCGTAAATCTGCTCACCCAGTCCAATCCATAGCTCATGGGTCAAACACGCTTGGTGTTTTTGGCAATTGGCTTCACCACCGCATTTGGTGGGGTCGATAGATTCATCCACCGCGCAAATGATTTGCGCGACATTGATTTCAGATGTTTTACGGCATAACTTATAGCCACCACCTGGGCCACGCACACCTTTGACCAGGCCGGCCCGGCGCAGACGGGCAAAAAGCTGTTCCAGATAAGACAGGGAAATGGTTTGGCGTGTGGCAATGTCAGTTAAGGTGACAGGTTTTTTTTGGCTATGGTAAGCCAAGTCCAGCATCGCAGTGACGGCATAGCGTCCTTTAGTGGTTAATCGCATGGTATAGGTCTCCAAATGCACTGATACATACTGGTTACTATACTTACCCTAGTGAATTAGTCAACCATTAAAACTTAAAATTATTAGGCTTTTTATGCCAGCCAAGGTAATCGGCCCGAAGGGCTACCGCGACCGATCACCTCTGGGGCAATGTGGCGGCCCGCCAAAAACTGCAAAAGTGCATTGGCCGCCAACGGGTTAGGCATGGTAAGGTGTTATTCTTTAGTCCATTTGGCTGCCAATTGGCCGGATAACTGGCCAAAATAGGTGCCGATAACAATAGACAAAGAAATGACCACTAAGGGGTTGTCCAGCGATACGCCCAGCAAAACATCTTTATTTAATTTGTCAGCGGTTTGCAGCAAATAAGCAAAGGTTGATGAATAGCCCAACACGCTGGCGGGGATGGCCGCCAATTGTGGGATGCTGGCCGCCAAGCACAACACCACAACCGATACGGCAACGGTGATGGCTGCCATCAACGGAAAGCCTAAAGTGGCTTCTGGTGAAATTTCAGTCAGCAAAATGGCTGTTATCCAAGCCATGAACACGCCGAAAATACCGCAAACGATAGTGTTGACCAAAGCTTCTTTGGTGGCGCCCAAGAAAAAATAAGCCGCCCAAGCGATGGTTGCCGCCCAAATGAAAAATAGGCCGTTAGCCGGGCCAACCGCCAAAAAAGTGGCCAAGCCTGACAAACTGCCGATACTCAAAGACAGCGCTGTTAATTTGTTCATTCTTCTTCTCCATAGTGACACCTCATTGATAAAATTGCCGGGCTTTGCATTGAGGTGGAGCTACAAAACACGACGTTTGGGTTAATGAAGCCTTGCAACAGGCTGCAAAAATTATTAAGGCTGGTGGCCATTTGGCCGGTATAAAAAAATAGCATCATAAAAATAATACCTGATTGTTATGATTGTTCTATTATTGGCATTCTATTAGCACTTCCCTTTCAATTTACAAAAATACTATGGATCTGATTCTAGCACTTAAAGCACTTATTCTGGGCATTGTTGAAGGTTTAACCGAGTTTTTGCCCATTTCCAGTACCGGCCATTTGATTCTTGTGGGTGACCTGCTGCATTTCAATGATGAAAAAGGCAAGGTTTTCGAACTCGTCATACAAGTCGGGGCAATTTTAGCTGTTTGTTGGGAATACCGCAGAAAAATTACATCGGTGCTGGTAGGGTTGCCCAGCCAACCGCAAGCCCGCAAATTTGCACTGAATCTGATGATTGCCTTTATGCCCCTTGCCTTACTGGGCCTATTGTTTGGCAAAATCATCAAGGCGGAGCTGTTCAAGCCACTTCCGGTGGCGCTGGCGTTTATTATCGGCGCTTTTGTGATTATCTGGGCAGAGAAGCGCGAACACAAAATACGCATTCATGAAGTTGATGATCTGACCCCTTTGGATGCCTTAAAATTAGGTTTGGCACAGGCGTGCGCGCTTATTCCCGGCATGTCCCGTTCCGGTTCGACCATTATTGGAGGCTTGCTGTTTGGCTTGTCCAGAAAAGCCGCCACCGAGTTTTCATTTTTTCTGGCGATACCCACTTTAGTGGTTGCCAGTTTGTATGATTTGTACAAACACCGCGAGTTGCTGGACTTGGCCACCGATGCCCCGTACTTTGCCATCGGTTTGTTTGCCGCTTTTATCAGTGCACTATTAGCCATCAAGGGCTTGCTGCGCTATATCAGCCAGCATAATTTTATCGTGTTTGCCTGGTACAGGATTGTGTTTGGGCTGTTGGTACTGGCCACCTCGTACAGTGGTCTGGTGCAATGGACGGCAGGCTGATCGGCTTTTCCAACAAAAAAAAATAAGGACTAGATGACTTCATGAATGCAAACAAGCCCCCTAATAGCCGTCGCGGCATTTATCTTTTGCCCAACTTGTTCACCACAGGCGCCCTGTTTTCAGGGTTTTATGCCATTACTTCAGCCATTGGCGGGTTTTATGAAACCGCTGCCATCGCCATTTTTGTGGCGATGATATTGGATGGTTTGGATGGGCGGGTGGCACGCCTGACCAATACCCAAAGCGAGTTTGGCGCCCAATACGATAGCCTGTCGGACATGGTGGCCTTTGGTGTCGCACCGGCGCTGGTGATGTATCTGTGGGCCTTTGGCAGCTTAGGCAAGCTGGGCTTGTTTGCGGCCTTTGTCCATACCGCAGGGGCGGCGCTTAGGCTGGCCCGCTTCAACACGCAAATTGAGACCGCCGACAAACGTTATTTTCAAGGCTTGGCAAGCCCCGCCGCCGCCGCCCTGTTGTCCGGATTTGTGTGGATTTGCCTGGAGCATGGTTATGATGTCAATATGCTGAAATATGTTGCCGCCATGCTGACCATCACCACCGGTTTGTTGATGGTCAGCAATTTCCGCTATGCCAGTTTCAAGCACATTGACTTCCGTGGCAGAATGCCTTTTTTTGCCTCCATCGCCATTATGCTGGGTATTGCCTTTGTCATGGCACAACCGCAAACCATGCTGTTTTTGCTGTTTTTGGGCTATGCCATTTCCGGCCCGGTGATCACCTTGGTGGGGCGCAAACGCAAATTGCAAAGCCGTAAAACATAAAATCTGCTTGAGGCTAAAACGGCTATCGGGTATAGTCGGTGATATGATAAATATCAGCATGTTCCATTATCCCTACCCAGCCAGCCTAGCCGGTGCAAGTGCTGTTTTGCACTTGGCATTAGCTATGTCCCTTGGCTGTCTGCCCTGCTGGGCAGACAACTAACCTCGACACGCACAAAAGCCACTTTTTTTCCGTCAACTTTCGTGTTGATGGGTGCATTGACATGGAATTTTTATGAAAGACCGATTAATAATATTTGACACAACCATGCGCGATGGTGAACAAAGCCCAGGCGCTTCCATGACCCGCGATGAAAAAATCCGTATTGGCAAAGCCTTGGAGCGGCTGAAAGTTGATGTCATAGAAGCGGGTTTTCCGGCTGCCAGCCCGGGTGATTTTGAAGCCGTACAAGCGGTTGCCAGAGTGATTAAAGACAGCACCGTATGCGCTTTGGCACGGGCGTTGGACAATGACATTGATAGGGCAGGGGAGGCACTGAAAGGCGCGGCGCAGTCACGCATCCATACCTTTATTGCCACCTCGCCCATCCACATGCAGATGAAGCTCAACATGAGCCCAGGACAAGTCATCGAACATGCTGTCCGGGCGGTGAAACGCGCCCGCCAGTTCACTGATGATGTGGAATTCTCGCCCGAAGACGCAGGCCGTTCCGACGAGGACTTTTTGTGTAGGATTCTTGAGGCCGTTATCAATGCGGGTGCCACTACCCTGAATATCCCCGACACGGTCGGTTATAGCATCCCGCAACAATTTGGCGCCACTATTGCCAATCTAATGGCGCGTATCCCAAACGCCGATAAAGCCATTTTCTCGGTGCATTGCCATAATGACTTAGGTCTAGCGGTTGCCAATTCTTTGTCGGCGGTGATGAACGGTGCCCGGCAGGTGGAATGCACCATCAATGGCTTGGGCGAACGCGCCGGCAACGCATCATTGGAAGAGGTGGTGATGGCAGTTAAAACCCGTCATGACGTGTTTAATTGCCAAACGCGCATCGACACCCGCGAAATCCTCACCTGTTCCAAACTGGTTTCGACCATCACCGGTTTTCCGGTGCAGCCCAATAAGGCCATTGTCGGTGCCAATGCCTTCGCGCATGAAGCGGGCATCCATCAGGACGGCGTGTTAAAAAGCCGTGAGACTTACGAGATCATGCGCGCCGAAGATGTCGGCTGGTCGGCAAACCGTATGGTGTTGGGCAAACATTCCGGACGCAACGCGTTTAAAAGCCGGATGACCCAATTGGGCTTTGAGTTTGCCTCAGAAGCGGAATTGAATGATGCTTTTGCGCGCTTTAAGCAATTGGCCGACAAAAAACACGAAATTTTTGATGAAGATTTGCAAGCGATCATTTCCGAAGTGGACTTGGCCTCGGAAGAGGAACAAATCAAATTGATTGCCTTAAAAGTCTGTTCCGAAACCGGCGAAATCCCTACTGCCAGCGTCACCTTGCAATGGCATAACCAAGAGGTCATTGGCAGTTCCAGCGGCGGCGGCGCGGTCGATGCCAGCTTAAAAGCCATTGAGAACATAGTGCAGACTGAGGCCACTTTGGCGTTATATTCGGTCAACAACATCACCAACGGCACCGATGCCCAAGGCGAAGTGACTGTGCGTCTGGAAAAAGCCGGTAGGATAGTGAATGGCTTGGGCGCGGACACTGATATTGTCATTGCCTCGGCCAAAGCCTATATCAACGCGGTCAACAAACTGCAAAGCCCCGACCAACGTCGGCATCCGCAAAAAGGTGATGTATAAGCCCGATGCTGGATAACGCGCTGCGCTTGCAATACCTGCAAGCCTTGGGTATTGATGTTTGGATACCCAAGGCCGATAGCGTGCAACCGCCGTGCGCCATTGCCAACGGGCCGGCCCAAACGGACGTGCCGCCATTGCCCAATTTAGCACTGGTACCGGAAACCGACTGGGCCACTTTGGCGGCGGAAGTTGCCGGATGCACCCGCTGTGGCTTATGCGACACGCGCACCCAGAGCGTATTCGGCACTGGCGACCGACAAGCGGACTGGCTGTTCATCGGCGAAGCGCCGGGGCAGCATGAAGATGAACAGGGCAAGCCTTTTGTCGGCAACGCGGGGCAATTGCTTACCGAGATGATCCGTGCCCTAGGATTATCCCGCGATGCTGTATTCATCACCAATATGGTCAAATGCAGGCCACCCGGCAACCGCGACCCGCACAGTGATGAAATAGCCAGCTGCCATCCGTACCTGCAACAACAAATAAACCTGATACAGCCTAAAATCATTGTTGCTTTAGGCCGCATTGCCGCGCAAAAATTGTTAAAAACCGAAGCTTCACTTGCCCAATTACGGGGCAAGGCCCATGACTTGGCGGGCATCCCGCTGGTGGTGGTGTACCATCCCGCTTACCTGCTCCGGTCGTTGCTGGAAAAACGCAAAGCGTGGCAGGATTTGCAATTTGCCCTGGGCTTGGTTAACGGCAATAGGCTGGGTTGATGGGCGTATTGTCAACTTAAGACGGCGGATTTGCAATTAGCCGGTGCAGGTCAGCTTGTAGGGCTATAGGGCTAACCGCCCGGCCGATTGCCTAGCCCATGCGCCAACACACTGTGCGCCATCATATCGAAAATAGCACCGTCATCGGCGTATTTATCATCATAGATTTCATCAACATGTCCCCTCTGGTCATAAGCGGCTTCAATGGCTTTGCGGATTTGCGGCTTGTAAACGTCATTTAGAAATTGCCATTTGTCCTTGTTGCGTTGGATGGTCAACAAAATCGTTTGGTCATTCTGCTTTTCCTCGCACACCTCCCTAATAATCAAGGCTTCTTGGTCACTGATCGGGTATTTTTCCTTAATGCCATCAATGGTGGCCTGTATGGAGGCTTTAGCGGCCGGTCTGGCTAGCGCACCCTGACCGCCGCCGCTGCCGCGCGGCTTCCTTATTTCGCCGGGCTGGTTGTCGGTGGCACCCTGATAGGTCACATTGGCTTTCACCAACCGCACTTGGCTGATTGCCGCCATCAATTCCGAAACGTTCCCCTCTTTTATCAATTGCGGCTGGATAAACTCGGCAAACAGCACAAATTGCTCTATAGCGGCGTGATAATGGTAAAAACTGCTCAAAAAATTAAACGCTTTCACCAATTTTGCCAGCTCATAGACATAAGCCTTACGCGCTGCGCTATCATCATAGCTATCCAAAAACCGCTGGCGGCAACGGTTCACTTCAGTTTGTATAACGGCATCTTGCCCTTGCTGTAGCAGCCCCACCAAGCGGCTGGCATCGGCATCGGTAAAGGGCCCGCATCCAATAATGGCGCGGTAAAGCCCGATCACTTTTTGTTCATCCGGCGCGCTGGCTTCATAAGGCGAGCCCTTGCGGTACTTGTTAAAGGCTTTCAAAATGTTGGCGGTGTTATTGGTAAAATCAAGCACCACCACCTTGCTTTTGCCCTCATAGCAACGGTTCAGCCGTGACACGGTTTGCACCGCGTTTTTGTCCATCACCGGCTTATCCAAAAACATCCCCGCCAATAACGGCTCGTCAAAACCGGTTTGGAACTTGCTGGCAACCACTAAAATGCGGTATTCAGCCTGTTTAAAGCGCTCTTCAATGCGTTCCCCATGCTTTAAGCCATTTAGTTGATGCTCCCTGATTTCCTCGTTGGTATCCCTATGGGTAAACTCGGAAAAAGCATACAACACTTTATAATCCAAATGCTTTTCGGCAATCTTGGCGGTCAGCAAGTGGTAATATTTCAGGCCCGCCAGCCGTGACGAAGCCACCACCATCGCCTTAGCCTGACCACCAATCAATGGCTTAACCTGCTGCTCAAAAGCCCGCAAGATCACCTCGGCCTTATATTGGATCAGGCCGTCATCCTCAAAAGCCACTTGCTTTAACAGCTTGCTGGCAATGCCCTTAGGGTAAAGCCGTTCTTCTTCGGCGCTGGGTATGCATGGCACATGCAAGTTGTACAACGTCTCATAGCTTATAATCTGTGCCGCCACATCAACAATATAACCCTCGGCAATGGCTTCCGCCTCGCTGTAGGTGTCAAACGCCTCGCCAAACAACTTGACCGTGGCATCGGTCGGCGTGGCGGTAAAGGCAACAAACAATTGGTTGGGCGCGTGGACTTGCAGCACTTGTTCAAGGTCTGCAAAGCGGTCTGTTGCCTGTTCAAACAGCTCTTGCGCACCTTCCTGAAACGGCAGCCGGATGGCGCGGGCGTTTTTGCCCTCTTGCGAGCGGTGCGCCTCGTCAATCAAAAAAGCCACGCGCACAGATTTTAAAGCGGCATCGGTGCGTAATAAATCGGCTATCTTTTGGAATTTTTGGATGGTGGTGACAATAATCGGCTTACGTTGCCGGATTAGGGCCATTAACTGGTTGGACTTATTGGCATAAGCCATTTGTGCGGCAAGATGGTCAAAACAATCCAGCTCAGCACGGACATTGTTATCCAAATTGGTGCGGTCGGTCAGGATAAACACCATATCCAGCAATTTGCTGGCCGTTTCAGCCTGATACAGGCTGTGCAAACGTTCCGCCAGCCAACTGATGGTTAAGGTCTTGCCCGACCCAGCCGAATGGTTGACCAAATATTTTTTGCCGATTTGCCCAGTATCGGCAAAATAAGCTTGGATATCCTCACTCAGCTTATCCACCAAACGTGACTGATGATAGCGCGGAAACAGCGTGTAAGCGGGCTTGCCATCATGCTCCGGCACATAAACCAAATAAAAGCTTAAGGCTTTCAGCAGGTTTTCTTGAGCCAACACGTCCCGATAAAAAAACTCAACCGGATATTCGCCAACGTTTTGCGGCTGGTTGCTCAGCCCCGCGTTATACCAACGGAAATTGCCTGGCAAGCGCGGGTTGGTTGCTACCTTAATATCAGCGGTATCCATTGCCACATACAAAAACGGCAAGCGAAAAATATTATCGTTGTGGTTGCGGTCGTTAAACTGCTGCACGGCATCATGCACGGTTTGGTTTTTGTCGTGTTTCAGCTCAATCACAACAATAGGCAAGCCGTTCAGGAACAACACCAAATCAGGGCGTTTGCCGTCCTTAACCAGCAATTCTTGCTTAAACTGAATACGGTTTTGCAACCAATGCGGGTTAGCAATGCTGTCACGGGAACGCGGTTTGGGGTAAAACAACTGGAAATGCTCGCCGCGCACCGTCAAGCCATTGCGGATCAGCAACCACAAGGGTTGCACCGCTAAGGCTGCCTTTAACGCCTTGATGATCTCGTTGCCACTGTCCGTCCCGTAATTGACTTGCACACGCGCCAAAGTTTCCGGTTGGGTGGCACGGATAAAGGCCAGCAACCGCGCTTCTGCAATATAAAATGTCCGCTCGGTAATATCCTCAGCGGCCAACAGCGTGTAGCCGTGTTGGGATTGCAGATAGCTCACCAGATGGTTTTGGAAGTCTGACTCAGTGTAACCGCTCATAGTTCAGGATAGGGTTTATAGGCTTTCTTTACTGGTTGCGAGTAAGCTTAACCACTGCTTATCCTCGTCATTCAGTGCGAATGCTGATTTTGGGCTATGTGCCAATAAGGCGGCAAGGCTAAGTTCTGGGGTGTTCGGGCTTAACTCGGTTTTAGTGGGGGGTGCCACACTGGGTTGCTTGGTTGTAAGCGTTGTCATCCCTTGTTCCTGTGTCAATTAGCCATTTTGTTATTGTATAATGCCTGTGCAAATACCGTAGCCCAACCGCCGTTGTAGCCCGTATGCAGCGTAGCGAAATACGGGTCAACCGTGCCACGAAGCCCCCGGATTCCGCTTTGCTTCATCCAGGCTACCTAGCTGATCGCGCTGTCAGGCATAACCAGCCAGCCTTTTTTTACCGGTCACGCACTCGTAAATGAGTGATTTTTTATAGGCTTGCAAGGTGCTGATTTGTTGGTTCAGGTTAGCTTTCAGGGTGTCTAGGCGTTGGGTTTCTTGGTCTAGATGGTCAACAATACGCTGCTGTTCCTTAAGTGGTGGAATAATAATTGGCAAATAAGCGTATTTATCTGCACCTATGTTTTGTATTGTTGCCTGTGTAAAAATAGAGCTTATCCAAACAACATAAACAGGTGATTTTGTATAAAAATATAAAAACTCAGGTGTTACCAAATACCTATTTGTTGATGCTTTAATTAAGTATCCAGCAAAACAAGCTTTTTTATCTTCACCATAAAATATGAAAGTTTTACCAACTGTAGCACCACTTCTAGCAAATAGAACATCACCATTTTTTAAATAATATCCAGTAGCCTTATCGAACGGTAAAGATTTAAAGCTATCTTCTTTTAAAAAACCGTCATGATTAAAATCAGTAATTCTGATATACCTAGGCAATGACCTGTCCTCTAATTCTGCAGCCTCATTAGCACCATACTTTAAAGGCTCTTCTAATAATCGCTTTAAGCTTTTTACTTGCCACCCCAGCGGAATATCACCCAACCACTCTACACCCGAACCAATCAACGGCACGGTGGCATCCAAGCCTTTAGTGACCGCCTGATAAATGACCGACTGGCGCAAGGCATCCAGCGTTTTGATTTGTTGCTGCTTGATGGCGATAACCGCATCCAGCTTGCCGCATTGTTGGTCTAAATAGTGGGCTATGGCTTGTTGTTCTTGTTCTGATGGCATACAAACGGGCAATAACGCCAATTGTTTTGGATAATTGACGCGTGGCATTTTCGCCCCGTAACTCATGGCGGTGCAGATTTTTATGAACCCATCTGAAGCAATGAAATAAAGCAAAAACTTAGGCACAATTTTTTCAGGCTGAAAGGCGAGTATCTCACCCGTGCATTTACCGTCGAAGGTAGCCAAATGATACTTTCTTAAATAAGGTCTGAGCTTGCCAAACAGCACGTCCCCTTTGTAAAACTTTATTACGGCACTTCCAACATTTAAAGTGTTCCGTACCGATAACAAACGCCCCGTTTCTTGCTCTAAATCTTCAAGTTCCAAATAATCTTCAATTTCATTTTTTTCCGTAGATTTTTCATCTCTTAAACTTACAAGGTCTTTCAGCCTATCTAGCCGCCACCCCAACGGAATCGCCCCAATCCACTCAATCCCGCTATCTTGCATTACCCCGTCATCCATCACCGCACTAGGCATTGTCCCAAGCCTTCTGTTCAGCGGGTAATACGCGGTTTTGCCCATCAGTTGTCGCCTTAGCAGTGCCGATTTTCATAACCTGTTTGTCCTTGATTGATGTTATAGACCACTTTCTTGATTGACAATATACCATATTGGTATATCATGACCGTTATGCACGTTATATCAAAACCCGCCCTTATTGCGTTCTGGACAAAATATCCTGATGCTAAAAAACCTTTGGAGGTTTGGTATCTTGTTATGGAAAAAAGCACATTTTCTGACTTTAATGGGTTGCGGGCAAGTTTTGCCAGTGCCGACTATGTGGACGGCCTGACAGTATTCAACATAGGCGGCAACAAGTATAGGCTGATTGCTTCCATCCACTATAACCGCCAAAAGGTTTATATCCGCAATGTGTTGACGCATTCAGAATATGACCGCGAGGCTTGGAAGCGGGGGCTATAATGAACAACATAGGCATGGCAACATCACAAGCCATTCTTGATGCTTGGCTACCTTTTAAAACAGCCATGGGCGTGACATCAGTCCATAGCGAAGCGGATTATGAACGGGCAACCGCCACCCTAAACCTATTGCTTGAAGCCATTGGCGATAATGAAAACCACCCCTTGGCTGAAGTGCTGGACTATCTTGCCGGACAAGTCAAAGCCTACGAGGATGAACGCTTTTTAATCCCCCAAGCAGAACCCCGTGCTGTGCTGGCTTTTTTTATGCAACAGCACCAGCTACGCCAAGAAGATTTAAGCGATTGTGCGCCGCAAAGCCGCCTATCTGAAATTTTGGCGGGCAAACGTGCCATCAGTAAAGCCATGGCAAAACGTCTTGCCCATCGTTTTAATGTCCCTTGTGATGTGTTCCTCTAACCCCCACGCCTCCGCCTAACCCGCCAAACTTTTCAACAAACTCACCGCTTGCTGTTCCAATGCCCAAAATTCCGCCAACAGCTCAGCGGTGGGTTTGGGGGCTTGGTACTGGTAAAAATATTTGTTGGGCAAAATCTCGTAGCCCAGTTGCGGGCTGTCTTGCCAACGGAATCGCCCCAATCCATTCAACCCCGCTATCTTGCATTACTCCGTCATCCATCACCGCACTAGGCATTATCCCAAGCCTGCTGTGCTTTTGCAGATAAAGACTCAACGGATTCATCCACCCAGAGGTTTTTTTGCCATTCGGTGTAGTCGAATTTATCACGCTTAATCAGCATAATAAACCGTTCGGCATCAACCATGCCTAAGGTGGAAAAAATGCTTTGGAAGCCAGTGTTAATGATTTCGTTGTCGGTCTTCATGGTGGTTGTCCTCTGCTATAAATCTTAACGGGTTGATAAGCTTAAGTTCGCCAATTGCGCTGGATTTTTTAATTAACTGTTTATCGGTGGTCAGCAAATAATCGGCTTTGGCTTCCATTGCACAAGCATAATGTAAGGCATCTTTTGCATGTAAACCAAATGATTGGTAGTGCTTGGCTTTTACTGTAATGTCATCGGTGGCGGATATCCAATGTTTGGACAAGTTTTTCCATTTTGCTATTTCAAGTTTAGCGGCAATATGCGGATTTTGATCGTTTTCAAACTGTAAAATGTACGACCAAATTAAGCCGTATTGTCCACTAAAAATTTTTTCCTGAATATACAGCTTTGCTTGCGTTTCGAGGTAAACGAGTTGTTGCGCCTGTTCATCGTAAGGACGGTTAAAACAGCAATTATCCAGATAAAGCAGCATAATATTAACCCGCCAAACTTTTCAACAAACTCACCGCTTGCTGTTCCAATGCCCAAAATTCCGCCAACAGCTCAGCGGTGGGTTTAGGGGCTTGGTATTGGTAAAAATATTTGTTGGGCAAAATCTCGTAGCCCAGTTGCGGGCTGTCTTGCCAACGGATAATGGGCTTGGCGATTTCGCGGGCCAAAAAGGTGGGGATGTCCTCGCCGTACGGGATGTATTCGTTGTCTTGCACATAATGGCGGTGCGTGTAGTGCACATCCGCTACGCTCAGCCCCTTAAAAAAGGCTTTTTCGGCAACCGCTCGCGCTTGACTGGTCAGCCCCGCCAAAGCTTGGCCCAGCGGCTCTTTAAACAGGGCTTTTAGGGCATTGCGGTAAACGCTGTCGAAGCTCTCGCTGGCCTTTAAGGTGAAAGCCAGCGGCTGGCTTTGTTGCCCGTCGCTTACCTTCAGGGTAAACAGCAAATCACTGTCGTAATAGGCTTGTTCTTTGCTGATGGCGGCAGAGGTAAAGGCTTTGCCGTAGGCTTCGCTGATAAAGGCCGGTTGGTCGTGTTGATCGGTTTGCCAAAACACCACGCCGGAAATTTTCAGAGTAGTTGTCGCCTCGACGGTTAAATCTTAAGCGGCTTTTTTGTTCCGAGTTATCTCCTCTGCGTTTGGTTTTTGGTTAGCTTTGGTCTTATCAGGATTA
>Ga0207960_1000089_pt1 | contig 25442 bp, 16 predicted proteins | sample CryBogCBH29May08_FD_184613 | JGI IMG/M metagenome (GOLD analysis project Ga0207960, IMG submission 184613) | Freshwater microbial communities from Crystal Bog, Wisconsin, USA - CBH29May08 (SPAdes) | ecosystem: Environmental > Aquatic > Freshwater > Lake | place: Crystal Bog, Wisconsin, USA... | reverse complement strand
CTGTTTTTTGAAAACTTTCTTTTTGAACTGTTTGCCCAAGCTGATGGCGGCGACATGCCAAGACAACAATTCAAACGGGGTTAACGCCGCCCACATTAAAAAAACATTTACTTGATCAGGTTCATCAATCAATGTGTAAACAAAGTTGATGGACATCAACACCAGCATTGCCCAAACCCACGCAAACAGGATGCGTCCAGACTCGGTAAACAACGAGGTGTCAAAACTTTGTTTATACAGTCCGTTCAGTTCAGAAAAAACATCAAAACCAACTAAGGCTATCAACAACCACCAAGTATGATGGGGTAGCCATGACCAACCAAAAATAGAATTGACTATCCACAAGGTTAAGGCAATGACCAAGCCATCACACAAGCGCTCAATCACCAAAAGTTTTTGATGGGAAAAGGTTAGAGGGGCTTTTGTCAATTTATTCACAGTAATTTAACGAGATGTCTAATGTGGGATAAAAACCCAACCGATAAAAAATAAAAGTCTTTGCACAACCGTTGGGCTGATTTTGTTATCAATACATTATATGCCCAACTTAAACCGACTACCGGACTATAACCCAGCGACACATACATTCAGGCCAACCCAACCCGACCGGTCATTCTATTCAACCGAACAAAACAATTCATTTTCAACATCCTGTTATAGAATAACAAAAACATCCTTCTAGCGTTTATGCCTTTATGCTGACCCGACTGATTATCCATATAGCCTATTCCTTGCAACTCTCTTTGACTTATCTGCGCGGCAAACAGTTTTTCCACAATCTGTTGGAAAATCCTAACAGTGTGATCAAGTCTTATTTCGATGTTTTTATGATCTGTCTGGTCATGTTCAACGTGTTCTTGCTTATCCGCGAAGTCAACACACCCTTGACAGAAGCTGAAATGATATTTGAAGATGTCTTGGTCAGTATTTTCATTACTGAGTACCTGCTGCGGGTCTGGCTGTATCGGGACACCCATAAAATTATTTTGGAAGCTTATGAAAAAGCAACCTATTTGGGCATCCCTTTTAACTTGGCACACGCCACCAAGGTGATTATATCCACAAAACTGGAATATATGCTATCGCCTTTGGCACTGATCGACTTGTTGGCCATTCTGCCTGGCTACCGGCCACTCAGGATGTACCGGATGTTACAGATGTTCCGGTTGTTCAAACTTTTCCGCTATTTTAACAGCATCAAGCTATTTAGCGAAATACTCGCCAGCAAACGTTTCGATTTGTACACCTTGGCGACCTTCCTGGGCATTCTGGTGTTCATTGGCAGTACGGCGATCTACATGTTTGAGTTTCCGGCACAAAATGGACATATCAAAAATTTGTTCGATGCCTTTTATTTTTCCGTAGTGACTGTGGCAACCGTTGGTTATGGCGATATTTCCCCACAAACTAACGGCGGGCGCATCGTCACCATGGCATTAATCATGTCAGGGTTGGGCGTGTTGTCGTTTTTTGTGTCTATTATTGTCTCGGCATTCAATGACAAAATGACCGTGTTACGGGAAAACCGTGTTTACACCGAAATTAGCCGCTTTAACAATTTTGTCATTATCTGCGGCTTTGGCAGGGTAGGCCAACACATTGCCGCACAGCTACAAAAAGACCAACTGCAATTTGTCATAATCGACACCGACCCCATAGCCATCCAACTGGCCAAACAATCCGGTCATCTCGCCATCCAAGCCGATGCCAGCAAAAACCAAGTGCTTTGCAATGCCGGCATTAATGCCGGGGCCACTGCAGTGCTATGCACCACCGGAAATGATGTCATCAACGTATACGTCACACTGACCAGCCGCCACCTTAACCCTGAAATCCGCATCATTTCCCGCGTCAACCGAGAAGAAAATGCCAAAAAACTGTACCAAGCAGGTGCCAACAATGTCATCCAGCCGTTTGAGATTGCCGGCATGGTGGTTGCCGAATATGTGGGCCAACCGGTTGCCTTTGAAGCCATCCTTGGCATCATCCGTGAAGAACAACAGTGTGTCATGGAGACTTTATGCGTGCAAGCAGGCTGCATGATTGATGGACAGGTACTTGGTAGTATTGATTTTGATCAAAGGAAACTGCTGTTGATTGGTGTCATCAGCGAAAACAGCCTGCATAACCGGCATCAAAACCGCTACACTATAAAAAACCAACATTTTTATTTTAATCCCCCCGACCACTTCGCGTTACAACATGGCGACCTGTTGATGGTGATGGGCAGGGACTACAGCATTGAACATTTTCGCGGACTGATTGAAAAAAGCCGCCTGACCTTAAGAAGAAAACGATGAAACGCATTGCTGTTTTTGGCTACAGTAGCCTCTCCTTTGAAGCCATGGGTCGGCTCACGCCAGATCATTACTCACTGCTCTTCCTTGCTAAAAATAGCGACGAAGCGGCATTGGTGCGCACCAAAGGCTTCGCCGCCGAAGCCATAGATTTCCGTAATGATGATGAGCTGCGTGCCATTGGCATTGGCACGGACATCGATGTTATTTTTTGTTTTTATCCTGATGACTCGGACAACGTGTTCCTGACCATTTCCGCACGCGCTTTAGACAAGCATGTCAGTATCATCGCCATTGTGGATGACCCTGAATCGGCCCCCAAACTGTTGGCGGCCGGTGCCAACAAGATCATTGACCCTTATGAAATATGCGGACGCAAAACGCATGAAATGCTAACCCGCCCGGACATTGCCAATATTTTGGATAACACCGTATTTGGCCGGCATGACCTGAAGTTGGCACAAATTGAGATACCCCAAGGGTCATGGCTTGATAATATCAAAACCGATCAGTTAGACTTAAAAAACCGGCACAACTTGTTGCTGATCGCGGTAGTGGACAACACCTTGGATGATCAATTACATTTTGTGACGGGCGGCACCCCCCTCGTGCTAAAATCTGGAGACATACTTGTTGTCATGGGGCCGTCCGGCAAAATCAAGCAGTTCAAACTAGAGGTGGAGCATGTTGGAAACCGTAAAATTTAGCCCTAGAATTTGGTTTTTTCTGGGTTTTTTAGGCTGTGTTTTTTTATTGTCAATGGGGGCTTATTTTCAATTCGTTGATGGCTTGGAGCCTTGTCCCTTGTGCATTTCCCAGCGCATTGCCATTTTGGCAACAGGCATAGTGTTGCTGATCGCCGCATTGCACAACCCAACGGCGCAAGGCATAAAAATATATGCCATTATCGGCACATGCACCGCCCTATGTGGCGGGGCCATTTCTATCCGTCATATTTGGTTACAACACTTACCCAAAGACCAAGTACCCGAATGCGCCGACATTGGCTACATTTTTGCGTACTTCCCCTTATCTGAAACCATCAAACTGATGCTCAGCGGCACAGGCGAATGTGCTGACATTAACTGGACGCTGCTCGGCCTGAGCATGCCCGCATGGACGCTGCTGGCCTTCTTGATGTTGGCGGCATTAAGCGCCGGGCAACTATGGAACCGACCAAAACCATAAACTAAAGTGCTTGCCGCCAAAAAATAGGCTATCGCTGTACCAGCCGGGCAAATTGCTTGCACAGCACTGCTGATTGCCTGCCCTACCCACAGCGGGTGGAAAACAGGCCAACAACAGCTAATATCCCACCGAAATTCTGCATCGCCTCAAACTAAATAAATAAGTTGTTGATTTAAGTAAAGATAAATAACTGTCTACAATTTAGTCAATATAGAAAAAGTATAATGATAACCATCATTAAAGCCGATTAACCTTATCTTATCCACAAAGTTATCCACAGCTTTTGTGGGTAACCTAAATAATAGAGGTCTAGCAATCACTTAGCCTTTACGCAACCGTCCCCACCCACCGATAATGGTTCATCAGACACTCGCCAAGCTATTGATTTATAGGGTAGCCATACCTGTTCCGTTGTACAGGCTATTTGACTATCTGGCCCCACACACAAGCATCCCGTGCCAACCAGGCTGCCGTATCGAGGTGCCTTTCAGAACGGGCAAAAAAACCGCCGTCTTAGTTGAAATCGCCCAGCACAGCACAATTGCCACCGACAAACTGAAACTTATCAACAGAATCATAGATGAGCGCCCGTTATTGTCATCAGCAGACATACAGCTTCTGCATTGGGTCGCCAATTATTATCACCACCCCATAGGCGAAGTCATTAGCAGTGCATTCCCGGTTGGCTTACGGCAAGGCAAAGTTGTTGCCATAGCCCGAGAAAAAGGCTATCGGCTAACCGAACTGGGCGAAAACACCTGCAGCGAACAATTGCGGCGCACGCCCAAACAAAAAGCCATACTGGAACTATTCCAACAACACGGCCAACCCGTATCAGAATCAGCCCTATCAGTATGGAACAACCATTGGCGCAGCGGTATAAAAGCACTGCTCAGCAAGCAACTGCTAGCCATAACCACTCTCGAGGGGTTGCCAAGCAAACTGCCGATAGCTGAAACCTCCCACGACTTGCCCGGCAACGCCCATCAACAAGCTGCTGTTAATGCCGTCACCAGGCAATTAGGTAGCTTTGAGGTATTCCTGTTGGAAGGCGTGACCGGCAGCGGTAAGACTGAAGTTTATATGCAAATCATCCGTTCAGCGCTCGCACAGAATCTGCAAGTGCTGGTGCTGATACCGGAAATAAGCCTTACCCCGCAACTTGAACAACGCTTCCGGCAACGTTTTTCTGCCAGCATTGCCGTATCCCACTCAAAATTAACCGACCCGCAACGCCAAGCCGCTTGGTTACAGATGCAACAGGGGGGCGGTCAAATCATGCTGGGCACACGTTCGGCCTTGTTTACCCCGATGAAAAACCTTGGCCTGATTATTTTGGATGAAGAACACGACAGTTCCTACAAACAGCAAGAAGGTTTCAGGTTTTCGGCCCGGGATGCCGCCATCATCCGTGGCAAACTACTCAACATACCGGTGCTGCTGGGGTCAGCCACCCCATCGCTGGAGAGCTTTTACAATGCCCAAAGGGGCCGTTACCAATGGCTGCCACTGCCTGAACGGGCAGGTGACGCTTTGGCCCCACAGCTAAAAATAATCGACATCCGCAACAAACCCTTGCAAGAAGGTTTATCTGAAGCGCTACTTAATGAAATTAAGGATACTTTGGCAAAACAAGAACAAGTGTTGCTTTTTTTAAACCGCAGAGGCTTCGCACCCACACTTATTTGCCATAACTGCGGCTGGGTGGCGCGCTGCCCTAGCTGCGATGCCAACGTGGTCATCCATGCCAAACAACAACAATTGCAATGCCACCATTGCGGCAAACAACAACGCTTATTGCAGCAGTGTCCGGCCTGCCAGCACAACATGCTGACCGCATTGGGATTGGGCACGGAACGGGTAGAAAGTCTACTGGCGCAATTATTTTCGGACTACAGGATAGTCCGTCTAGACCGTGACTCCACGCAACGCAAAGGCTCGCTTGAAAAATACCTGGCACAAATCAACCAAGGCGAAGCCGACATTATCTTAGGCACACAGATGCTGGCCAAAGGCCACCACTTTGCCAATGTGACGCTGGTGGCTATTTTGGATGTGGACAGCGGGCTGTTCAGCATCGACTTCCGCTCTCCAGAAAAACTCGCGCAACTTATCGTACAAGTGGCGGGCCGAGCCGGGCGCGCCCAAAAGCCCGGACTAGTGATTCTACAAACCCGCCACCCCGAACACCCATTGCTAACCACCCTAATCCAAGCCGATTACAACCGCTTTGCCCAACGGGCGTTAGCTGAACGCCAACAAGCCGGTCTGCCACCCTATAGCCACCAAGCCTTATTCCGCGCCTCCGCCACCGAGGCCGAACTGGCAATGGAATTTCTTGAGCGTGTGGCCGAACAGGCGCGCCATCCGCTCAACCTAGCCAACCAAATACTAGGCCCAATACCCGCCCCTATGAAAAAACGCGCCGGACGTTATCATTACCAACTGTTGCTGCAATGCAAGCACCGCCAAGACTTGCATAAACTGCTGGAAACTTTGATGCCTGCCATAGCAAAATTCAAGATTTCTGCAAAGGTACGTTGGTCATTAGATGTGGACCCAATGGATTTGTACTGACCGCGATCCGGAAAAATACTTATGACACTCATTATCGAGTTTTTAATACTTTTCAGCTTAGCCGCAACTCCGTTGCGGCAACCCGCCCGACCCTAGAGTTATCAGGGACTAAAAATCAAAGTGGTAGGGTTAAATTATATTTTCGGATAAAAAGAGGGTGACCCAAGCATGGCGCTCATCAGCCACCATTATTGGGCGGGGCTGTAGTAGCCGCAGCCTGTGTAAAACTTTATTGCTTGCCAAGCCAACTTGGCGGAAGCAAAATCCACGCCATTATAACTAAAGTGCCACCCGTATCGCCCGGATAGAGTCTTTGTTGGGGCTAGGCAGATTACCAATCGCTTCGCGCAACTTGTTTTCCCAGCTACGGCGCAATTGCAACATGTAGTCGTCATCGTCATCGAAGCAATAATACTCCGCCAAACTAAAACTATCTTTCTGGTAAACCAGCATTTCCACGGGCGGCCCTACGCTGGCATTACTGCGGATGGTGGAGTCCATTGACACCAAGCAGCAGCGGGCAGCCTCGTCTATGGAGGTGTTCAATTTAAGGAAGCGGTCCAGTATCGGTTTGCCGTATTTGCTTTCGCCAATTTGCAGGAAAGGGGTGTTGGCGGAGCTGGTGATGCTGTTGCCTTCTGCATAAATCATATAGGCGCCGTGCGCTTCATGACCTATTTGCCCAGCCAAGATAAATGTTGCCGAGGGATTGAATGCGGATTGGCCTTGGGCATGAAGATGTTGCTTTTGCTTGTCAACACTGATGCCACCCAGATAATCGGCCGCTTCTGACAAGCACTCGACCGTGTTCAGGTTGGTTTTGGCATTTTTAAGCTTGTCCCGATGCAACTGCTCAAGCACTGCTTGGGTCGTGGCCAAATTGCCTGCACACATTAAGATGATTTTCCGGTCGTCAGCGGTTGCAAACGGGTGCATCTTGCCATGGGTGCTAACGTTATCAATCCCCGCATTGGTTCTGGAATCAGACACCAAAATAAGGCCTTCGTTGATAGAAGCTGCAATACAATAAGTCATCGGTTAATTAATATTCACAAAAACATGCGCTATTTTAGCCTAGCCAGACTTGCTAATCCACAAATACCCCGAAAATACCCTGAAAATAAAGCCACTACCCAAGGCGGGTCGGGGTTGCCGCCAATGCCCCGTCAAGCATTGTTCAGCGGTTCCACATTGACGGTCATGTCATTCAAAATGCAACCATAGCCAAATTGGTGGAACACCGACACGTCTGCAGCGTCGCGCCCGAACGCCACAATGACCCGCCCGCCATACAGATTGGCTTGGGTGGGGTCGAAGGTGTACCAGCCCCCGCCAACGTAAGCTTCAAACCAAGCATGTAAATCCATCGGCTGCAAATTTTGCAAATAACCGACGGCAATCCGTGCAGGAATGCTGATGCTGCGGCACAGGGCAATGCCCAGATGGGCAAGGTCGCGGCATACGCCATAACCGCGCTGATGGATTTCCGTCGCCGATAGCGGAAAATCACTGGACCCCGGCACATATTGAACGTTATGCCTGATCCACTCGACGATTTTACTGACTTGGTCATAACCTGGCAGAGCATCGGCGATAATTTCTCTGGCCAGTTCGCCAAACCGGTCCGATTCGCAATAACGGCTGGGCAACAAGAAGCGCAGCACCTCAGCAGGCAAATATTGGATTTCAATAAAATTAGCCCCAGGGGCCGCTTCGGCGTATCCATCGACGATCACTTCCGCCGAACTATGCACCAACAAATAACCTTTGGGCGCGACCAACCGCTGGCAGGAGTTGCCAAAGCTGTCAGTGCTTTCCAGTATCGGCAGCGTGGGCTTGATGACAAAGGTCTCACGGACAATCCATTGCCTTATGCCACGATAAGGGCGCAGCATAAAAATTAAGGCGCTCTCGTCTTCAATGTAAAAACGTAGACTACAACTGACTCTGAATTTCATAAGGGCAACAATAAATCGCCTTAAACACCTATGGAGGCGATTTCATCGTAGGCGCGTCTGAGCCACAATTTTACCCGTTGCCTTTCCAGCAAGCCCAAGCTGTTAGGATTACTGGCGTCTTTGTTTCTGGCCGCCCAAAAACTGGCGCTATTGCCGTCTATTTTAGTCATGACCGGTGCATGTAGGCGTCTAAGTTTCATAACTTTGGCATTTAAATCCAATGCCCGCTCCAGTACGCCGGAATATTCCAGCAGATTGAAATCGTCATCCCGCACTTGGTTAAGCACCAGCACATACTGTAAACGCGAACCGAATTGGTCAAGTAGCCTGTCCAGTAAATCCACGCAATCTTTGCCGGAATCCATGACATTCCAGTAACACAAGTCAATACCCAGCTCACGGGTCAAATCAAGCACCCCCGAATCGTCTATCCATTGCGCCAAAGGGTGATGGGTTTGTGATGCCAAATCCACCAAGATACGGCTGTCTGGATTTTCGGCAGCCGTTTCAATAATGCTGTCCAAGCTTTGGTAATTGTCCACCACGGTGGGTGAGGCGAAACCTGAGTAAAAACGCAGCAAGTTGCCGTGCGAGCGGTCGGTGTCAAAACCAATGAACGGAATCTCGAGGTCTATCATGTATTGCGCCAAGAGCCGTGCCATAACAGATTTGCCAACACCGCCTTTTTCACCACCGATTAGATGTACTGTTGTCATTATTTTTCCTTTATACCTAAGTTTGTTAGCTAAATGATGGATACCCGCCGGAAGGCTAGGTTTACCGGTTTTTCCAAATATGGGTTTACTGTTCAAGCCGTAGCACATCGACAGACACCGCCAAAGTATGTTGCCCACCGCCAAACGCGATGCCTTTTAATGGTGTGACATCGGCAAAATCACGCCCCCAAGCCAAAGTGATGTGCTGGTCCACTGGCAATTTATTGTTGGTGGGGTCAAAGTCCAACCAGCCGCCACCCGGAATATAAACCGCAAACCACGCATGGGAGGCATCGGCACCGACCAAGCGGGGCTTGCCAGCAGCCGGGATGGTTTCAACATAGCCGCTGACGTAACGGCTGGCAATGCCAAAACTACGTAAGCAAGCAATCGCCAAATGGGCAAAGTCTTGGCACACGCCACGCCGGTGCGCCAATACTTCCGACAGGGGCGTGGCAATGGTGGTGAAACTGGGGTCGTAGGTGAAATCGTTATAGATGCGCCCCATTAAATTCTGCACCACTTCCACCAAGGGCCGGGCGGGCGTAAAAGACGGCAAGGCGTAATCGGCCAGTTCGGGGCATGAAGCCACCATGGGCGAATCCAACAGATAGTGCTTGGCTTGCAGAATTTCATCGGCCTGATCGGTATGCGCGGATGCCTGCAACCATTCCCGCGCCATCTCCCATGGCATGGGGTTGTTTAACAGGTTATCCGGCGACAGGGGTTGCACTGTGACCTCGCTAATAGCGGAAACAACCAGGCGCTTATGGGCTTGCGGAATGGCGAAATAGGCCACCCGGTTACCAAAAAAATCGACCCGACTAGTCATTTCCACCGGTATCGGGCTGATTTCAAAACGGCTATAATGACAGTGCTGCCGCCAACACTCGCGGGGTTGCAGGCGAGCCTCGTTTTGGCACAAACCAACCAGCTGGCTATAGTTGTAAGTGGTGTTATGAGTGATACGGTATTTCATAACTCATCCTCGCTGGGCGGGTTGGACATCAGCAGTTGTGAGGTTTGCGAGTGGCTAAAATAGGACTCGGCAATAACATCGGCAAGCCGCCATAAGTCTTGGTGATGCCGGCCAACAGTGCTTCCAGGGCAATGTAAACGCCGCCATCGTCGGGACATTGCAATAAATCGGCAATTTTACATAAACGCACATCGGTATAGACCTTTAAAATTAAGCGTTCCTCTTCGCTTAATTGGCAGCCCCTGCATTCTTTAGGCAAGGCGTTAATGTGTACCGAAAGCTGGCCTAGCTGATAGGCTATTGAGCGCGGGTGGGTTTCATCGAGTAGCAATAGCGCCAACACCATAGGCAACTGGATGCTGGAACGGTAGCGGCGCAAATAAATGGTCAGGCTATCGGTTGAAATCAACACTGACTCCAGCACTTGGCTCAGCAACGCCTCTTCATGGCGCAACGCCAGTGTTGCTCGCAATAACGAGGCCAACACCACCGCCCGCTCCAACCTGCGCCCGCTATCCAGCATTAGCCAACCGGCCTCGCGGGTGAGGCTTTCGGTTATCAAACCGCTGAATGCGACAATACCGGTGACCAATTCATCCAAGTTGGCCTGCAGCTGGTCAAAGGCAATGTCCGCATTGACCACCTTTTGCTCCCAGCGACGGTGGATGTTATCAACGCTCCGCCAAGTGTCTTGCGACCATAAATCTCGGATGCTAAATGCTGAGTTGAAAAAGCCATTGATATTGGCCGAAAGCGATCCTAAGCGGTGGCCATCTTTCACCAGAGACAGCAATTCAGCCTGCGGTGCTTTTAACAACTGCTCGCTGCCACCAACAAAGCCCGGATAAATGCCAGTGATATGCGTCAAGGTTTTTAGCAGCACTTGCAAACATTTTACATCAATCTCATCTTGGAACTCATATACCTCCCAGATTTTCTGTACAATCGTCTTCAGCACCCGGCTTTCCGCCTCGGCCCGCTCAAGATAGCGCCCGACCCAAAACAGGTTATCGGCAGCCCGGCTGGTTAGCGGTTCGGCAATCACATCCACAATGATGTTCCGGTTGGCTTGGGCACTGCCCAAAGCAACCCGGTCCAGTTCGGGTGATAAACCCAACACCCATGTGTCCTTGCTGATGCCGCCTGCTTGGTTGGAGACGATAAAATCGTCTTTTTCCTTGGCAATGCGGGTCAAGCCACCGGGCATGACCAGATAATCCTCGCCATCAGCCACTACAAAATTACGTAACACCGAATTGCGGTGTTCAATATGCTTGTCGATAAAAGCCGGAGCGGTGGAAAAACTGACCCGCTCCTGCCCGACATACAAATGCGGCTTGGCCTTGATCAAGTCGCGCAAGGCATTTTTTTCGCCATTGCTTAGGGCATTGCCAAAAATGACACCATGCCCCCTGCGGTTGACTTGTTTGATGACCAGATGCTCAATATTTTGCAGCACAAAATCACGCTCCCTTGGTTGTCCGCACCACCAAGTCGCCACTGAATGCAAAATGAGTTCCTGATTTAAAAAATGCTGTGCCAAGCGCGGCAAAAAAGCCAACAAACCGGGGTTTTCCAACAGGCTGCTGCCTAACGGATTAGCTATTGCCACATTGCCACGGCGCACCGCTTCCAACAATCCCGCCACACCCAAACGGGAATTGCTTTTAAGCTCCAACGGGTCGCAGTAGAAATCATCCACGCGACGTAAAATCACATCAACCGGTTTCAAGCCTTCCAATGATTTGAGCAGCACCCGCCCGTCACGCACCGTCAAGTCATCGCCTTGCACCAAGGTGAAGCCCAAATAAGAGGCCAGATAAGCGTGTTCAAAATAAGTTTCGTTAAAAGGCCCTGGTGTCAACACAACAATACGGGGATTGTCTTTGTTTTGCGGGGCAATGTTGGCTAGAGCCTTGCTGAAGGTTTTGAAAAAACCCGACAAACGCCGTACCTGTGTTTCCCGAAATATTTCTGGCAATACCCGGGTTATAGCCGCACGGTTTTCCAATGCGTAGCCAAAACCGGAAGGGGCTTGGGTACGGTCGTCCAAAATCCACATTTGTCCGTCTGGGCCACGCGCCAAGTTAGCCGAATAAATGGTCAAATGGTGTTTCTGGTCTGGCAATGTGCCGACACAAGGATGCAAAAAACCTTCATGGCCAAACACCAGCTCAACCGGCAACAGGCCTTTTTTGAGCAAGGTCTGTGGCCCATAAATATCTTTTAAGATCAAATCGAGCAACACGGCGCGTTGTTTAAGCCCCGCTTCTATGGTGCACCACTCTTCCCTGCCAATCAGCAAAGGGACGGGGTCTAGCCGCCAAGTGCGGGTCAGTGTTTCGCTATCGCCGTAGACATTGTAAGTAACCCCGTTCTCGCGCAGCAAGCGTTGCGCCTCGCGGCGACGGCGTTCCAACTCATCGCTGCCCATAGCTTCCAGCGAAGCAATGAAGCGTTGCCAGTACGGCAGCACCTTATGCTCGGTGGCGTACATTTCATCGTAAGTGCCCAGTTGGGTGGCATAAAATTGCGTGCCAATATCACTGGGATTGGTGTTACGGTTTACTGCTAAATGTTCCATAAGCTGCCATAAGATTTTGAGTTTTTAAGGCGCATTATTTGTTGTTATAGCCATTGGATGGGGCCTATACGGTAAGGATAACGCCACCGCCACAGCTGGCTCGTGCCATTAACAGACCGTTGCCATAGCAATGGGCTGGGGTTGCAAAATTGGCACAAAATACATGGCGGCTGCCGGATTAACCATAGCATAATCCGGCAGGCACAGGGAAGGCCAAAAGCCTAGACAAGTAACGCAGGGCTAGCGGTGTTTTTTGCGTAAATCCAAGGTGAAAGGAAATTCCAAATCAAATTCTTCTGGCGGTGGGGCCATCGGCCTAGGCGCATAGTCGCTGACAGTAAAGCTGTCGGCAAATGGTTTTTCGGATGCGGTATCATTAGAACCTGACAACGGCGGCCTAATGACCACGCCCGGGGTATGCCCATAATCCCAAAACCGGGTGATACGCCGCGCTTCTGCTTCAAAGCTATTGATCGGAAAGGCATCATAACTACGCCCGCCCGGGTGGGCGACGTGGTAGGTGCAGCCACCTATGGCGTGTCCGTTCCAGCTGTCAATCACGTCAAAAACCAACGGCACATGCGGGCTAATGGTGGGGTGCAAGGCAGAGGGCGGCTGCCAGGCGCGGTAACGTACCCCGGCAGTGTATTCACCTTTGCGGCCGGTGTTACGTAGTGGCAAGCGCCGTCCGTTACACGCCAGCACATAGCGGCCTTCGGTAAAACCAGTGACTTTTATTTGCACCCGTTCCACCGAAGAATCAACATACCGTGCGGTGCCCATACTGCCCATTTCTTCACCCAGCACATGCCAAGGTTCAATGGCAAAACGCAATTCCAGCTCCATGTCGTCGATCATGGTGGTGCCATAACGCGGGAAGCGGAATTCAAAAAATGGCGCTAGCCATTCCAGTTCAAAAGGATAGCCAGCCCGCTGCAAGTCTTTGACGACATGCTTCATATCTTCATGGACATAATGCGGCAACATAAAGCGGTCATGTAGTTCGGTGCCCCAGCGCACCAAATCATGTTGGTAGGGTTTACGCCAGAACCAAGCGATCAGCGAACGCAACAATAACATTTGCACCAGCGACATGCGCCCATGAGGAGGCATTTCAAACGCGCGAAGTTCCAAAATACCCAAGCGGCCTGTCGAACTGTCCGGCGAATACAGCTTGTCAATACAAAATTCTGAGCGGTGCGTGTTACCAGTGATGTCGGTCAGCAAATGCCTTAACAGACGGTCTACCAGCCACGGTGTCAGCACATCACCTTTGGGCATCTGCTGGAAAGCGATTTCCAATTCGTACAGTTTCTCGTCACGGCCTTCGTCGACGCGTGGCGCTTGGCTGGTGGGGCCAATGAACATGCCGGAGAACAAGTAGGACAAGCCAGGATGATGCTGCCAATAGGTCACCAAACTACGCAGCAGGTCGGGGCGGCGCAACAATGGGCTATCATTGGGGGTGGCCGCCCCCATGGTGATATGGTTGCCGCCGCCGGTGCCGGTGTGACGGCCATCGAGCATGAACTTTTCCGTACCCAAACGCACTTGAAAAGCCTGTTCGTATAGTATTTCAGTTTTTTCAACCAATTCCGCCCAGCTTTTTGATGGGTGGATATTCACTTCGATTACACCGGGATCAGGTGTGACCATTAAGCGTTCCACCCGGTAATCGCGTGGTGGCTCATAACCTTCAATGACCACAGGCAGCGACAGCTTTTCAGCGGTGGCTTCAATGGCGGCCAACAAATCCAGATAATGCTCCAACAACGACAACGGCGGCATAAAAACATACAAACGCCCATCACGCGGCTGGATACAAATGGCGGTATGCGGCACTTCAACATGCACCGCATCATCCCCCGGCTCTTGCTCAATAACTTCAGGATGCTCGTTGGCCTTCTCTTCAAAATGGCTGTATCGGCGGCACACCTCGCCGTAATAGTCGCCCAATTCAGGCAGGCTGGTGAATAGGCTTTGCGGCTCTTGGTTATCGCGCTTGTCGGGCGCCACCCACGGCAGGCTGTTCAACGGCATCCTCATGCCCATTGGCGAATTGCCGGGGATCAGGTACATCTGGCCCCGTCTAAAATTCCACGGGCCACCTTGCCAAGTCTGTCCGTACCAATTCCATTTGATTGGCAAGGAAAAGCCCACCGGAATGCCCAAATCGGCATCCAGCACTTTGGTGATGTTTTTGCGCTCTATCGAATCCTTTAAATCGTATTTCAGCGGATTGACATTTAGCGGCAAATTGCCTTCTTGCCAGAGATAATAAAAATTGTCTTCAAATGCGGCGGTGATATAACGCGACGAAACGCCTAAATGTTGGCTAAGGTGGCGGACAAAACGCTCCGCATCAAGGGCGGTATGCTCGTAATCCTTATTGATGTCTGCCAGCAGCGCGTCATTACGCCACATGGCGACCCCGTCTTTACGCCAAAAAATGCCATATTGCCAACGCGGGATAGGTTCGCCCGGATACCATTTGCCTTGCCCATAATGGAGCAATGCACCTTTGGCAAACACATCACGCAAGCGTTTGGTCAGTTCTTGGGCGCGTTCGCGTTTATGCACGCCATCCGCCAGCGTGTTCCACTCAGCACCTTCCATATCATCAACTGATACGAAAGTAGGCTCGCCGCCCATGGTCAGGCGCACATCGTCGGCCACCAATTGGCGGTCCACTTTTTCGCCCAAGGCATTGATAAAATGCCATTGCTCATCAGTATAGGGCTTAGTTACCCGGGGGTCTTCATGTAATCGGCTAACCGTGTTGCTGAATTCAAATTCCACTTCACATTTGTCAGTACCGCCGGTCACCGGGGCCGCACTGGCCGGATTAGGTGTACAAGCCAACGGGATGTGGCCTTCGCCTGCCAACAAACCCGATGTGGGGTCCAAGCCAATCCAGCCGGCACCGGGTATATAAACCTCAGTCCAAGCATGTAAATCGGTAAAATCTTGCTCAGGGCCGGAAGGGCCGTCAAGGGATTTGATATCGGCGGTCAACTGCACCAGATAGCCGGAAACAAACCGCGCCGCCAAACCGATGTGCCGTAAAATCTGCACCAATAGCCAAGCAGAATCGCGGCAAGAACCGCTATTTATGGTCAGCGTTTCTTCACAGCTTTGGATACCCACTTCCATGCGGATGTTATAGCTAATGCCGCTATAAACCTTGCGGTTGATGTCCACCAAAAAATCATTGATGTTACGCTGGGTCAAGTCAAAATCTTTCACCCATTGGGACAGTAACGGCCCTTTTTCGGTAACTTCCAAATACGGCTGCAATTCATTAAGCAGCTGTTCTTCGTATTTGAAAGGGAATTTTTCCGCATACTCTTCAACAAAAAAATCAAAGGGGTTGATAACCGTCATATCGGCAATCACTTCCACTTCAACGCTAAGGGTGCTGGTTTTATTAGGAAAAACCACCCGGGCCAGAATATTGCCGAACGGGTCTTGCTGCCAATTGATAAAGTGGTCTTTCGGCTCAATATTAAGGCTGTAACCGATGATCGGTGTCCGGCTATGCACAGCGGGGCGCAATCGGAACACATGCGGCGACAACGCTACTGGCCGGTCGAAGTTATAGCGGGTTTTGTGGTTGATGGCCACTCGAATAGTCATAATTTTGCTTCCTCATCTATAGCCATAAAATTAAAAATTTTTTGCTAGCTCAAACTGCCTTAACTGATTGACACAATAACAGGTGTTAACCTGACAACAAAGCCAATCATTTTTTGTGCTGGCCGATGGTGGTCTGGGCAAAAGCCAGCCCGTCGGGCCAGCTTTGCCTAATGGCCTGCTGCCCATCGGCCTGCATAACCATTAATGCCTCCTCTATTCCGGCGGCATGGGTCAATTCCGCCACATTATTGGCATGGAAATAACCTTGGAAACCACTAAACCGTTGCACATATTCAATAATTAACGAGGAATGCTCGGAAGCACTGGAAAAAATCTGCTTTAGACCTTCTATTTTGGAGCCAATGATGTCCAGCAAAAAACTTTTGCCCTCTTCACGTATTGCTTCAACCACATAGTCAATATTTTCAACCCCCTGCTGTTTGCCATCCCGAACGGCTAGTGCCAAATGATGCAGCCTTGGCCCATAGTTACGCACATAATTCTCAGTTGGTGATGGAAAAATCTTTAAATGATTGACAAAATAGGGCGTGTTATTGGCGGTGAACACTTTGGCGGGGCTGCGCAGCTCGTCTTGGAAATGCATGCTTTTGGTGACATTGGTTGACGAATTTTGGTCTATAATATCAAACGAACCCCAATAATAATAACTGGACAGTGACAACCATTCCAAAATGGCCACTTCCCGGTTTTGGCTGTAAATACGCGTTGCCAAATGGTCGACCGGCAAAATCAACTCGGCAATGCCCAATTGATGTTGGCGTTCCTTGGCACGTTGGCAAACCTCATAGGCCATCGGGCTGACATCACTGAAACCCAAATCGTAATGCCGTTCCTGCTCGCCAGCACGTTCAACGTAAGCAACAATATTATGCGTATAAGGCGATGGTTTGCTGATGGCAAGGTTGCCCGGCAGTTCCAGCCGCCCTACCTCTTCCTGAGTGAAGAAACTTATCCCTCGCGCCTGCTGCAATTTAACCACCGCAGCCAGGTCGGTCACGCGCAAAACTTCGCCAATGTAGCGGCTATGTGGTTTGTTGTTACCGATAGGATACACCTCGTTGAGGCTGCGGAAAATGCCGCGTATGCCATCATGCTTGACCTCGCGGACAATCAAGTCGGGTGATTGGCCATCAATCCTGAGTACATGTGTCCAATGCGAAGCACTCTCTATGGTCTGCAGATACCAGTAGGGTGACATCAGGCACAACTCGCCAATGTATTCAATGGCATTGCCCGGCTCCACCGTCAGCATCATGGCATCTATCTCCCTGATCATGTCGGTCAAACCAAACTCGTCACGCTCTTCCAGTAACTTCTCCAAGTATTCATTAAAAAACGGCGAGTTACTAACACCACAGTGAGCAGGATAAGCAAGTGATCTGGAAACAGTGGTCATGGTGATTGCCTGTAAAAATATACCTATAGTGACAAGCAAGAAAAGTACCACTATTGTAACAACTGCCATAAAAAAATAAGCACTTGTTATAATAGTGCCTTAGCCTCCAAGATTGGCGGTTGGCTAAAAAAATGGGCATTAAAGGGGCGGTGACCGCCATAACATGCACAACTTTAGTGCGAAACGGATCGAATCGCAAAATGCGTGGGGATAGCTCAACTTCAGGGAAAAAAGGGGGTTAAATGACGATAAGTTTTTTGTATCTGTTCAGCCCCCTAAAAAAACGTTATTATTCTCGCCGCATACCGATTCGCACAACATAAGCCACAGACCCTACATGCATGGGCGAAGCTTTAGCTAGCGGGCCAAGAAACCGTCGCCACAACCTAAGAGGATTTTTTGTGCGTCGCCCGAGTGGTAAGGAATCCAACAATACAATAATATTTCAATTTTTCGGCTGCAGGTTTCTTCATGATGTCTTCCCACCCCATCAGCTTTTGGACAAAAGATTTTTTTCTTAACCACCCTGACGGTTTCGGCAAGTTCGGGTTTTATATCGTGGTGTTATACGGAGGCCTGATGCTTTGGTTCACGCCGCATTTGCCGATCATTGACCTGCCCCAACATGCCGCCCAAGTGGCTTTGTTCCGTGATATTTTAGAAGGCCAATCAAAATGGCCCGAATTGTTTTATATCAATTACTTCACCCCTTATCTGGTAGGGTATGGGCTGGTATTCCTGCTGTCTTACCTGATGCCCATTGCCGCCGCCTTTAAGGTGTTGCTGGCCTTAGGCTTTTATGGCTTTGTCTACGCCTGTGTGTTGTTGCGCAAGCAATTTGGCAGTGACAACCGGTTGGACTGGCTGTTTATACCCAGTTACTTTGGTTTTGCCTATATCTTCGGTTTCTTCACCTTTCTTTTGGCAGCGCCGCTGGGCTTGTTGTTCATAGCATTGGCCTACCGTTATGCCCACCAGCCCAATGTCGGATTGGGTATGGCCTTGGCTTTTGCGAGTTTTGGCTTGTTTTTTTCCCATGGATTAATTTTTATTTTTGCCAATGCCATAGGGGTTGTTTTTATCGCATTGAAACACAGGCAATTCCGTAAAATTATAGGTATGCTTTATCCCTATATCATCGCCGCTACCTTGTTTGTTTGTTACATCCTCATCCGCATAAAATTTGAGGTGGATGTCATTGGCGACGCAGCCAATAAAATATACTGGGGATTTAACAAGGGGCGTTTGACCTTCCCTTTTATGTCTTTTACCCGCTATGTTCAAGACGACAAGATAATGCTTCCGATTGGCATCGGCTTTTTTATCGCCCCCTTATTGCTAAAGTCACATTTAAACAGCAAAAATCTCTATGCCTTTGTACCATTAGCACTCTTAGTGGTCATCTGGTTCGTCATTCCTAGCATTGCCCTAACGTCCAGTTCACTTTATCAGCGGTTTGCAATATTTCTACTGCCTTGCTATGGATTTATATTCTGCAATCCACAACACATGGGTGCAACTGCCATAGCAGGCAGTAACAGCCTTCGTACCTTGTTTGCCAATAGTTTGCTGCCGTTACTATGTTGTGTATTTCTGGGCATACAAACCGAACGCTTAATTAAATTCGCCCATGAAAGTGCCGCCTTTGATGAATTGCTGGCAATCACCGAACCCCATCAGAGGGCACTATCGCTGGTATTTGAAAAAGATAGCCCTGCAGCAGCCAGCCTTGATGCCTATCTGCAATATCCGCTCTGGTATCAAGCGGAAAAACACGGGCTGGTTGATTTTAACTTCGCCATATTCCTACCTCAAGTGGTGCGCTTCAAGCCCAGTGCCATGCCCGCCGTACTGCCAGGGTTCGAATGGCATCCTGAAGAATTCAATTGGGTAAAACACCAAGGTTATCTTTACCGCTACTTTTTTGTACGCAACAGCAAACCCTTACCTGTCTCATTTTTTGACAACCAGCAGTGCAAAGTCAATTTGGTTAAATCCGCTGGTAGTTGGCAACTTTACGAATCCACTGATTGCGTATCGGGGCAATAAACCCACACACCCTTTAGGCAACTATTTGTATTTTCGACAACAGGATTCATGATGTATTCGCAATCATCAAGCTTTTGGGCAAAAGGTTTTTTCCTTAACCATTCTGACGAACTCGGCAGGTTCGGTTTTTACATGGTCGTGTTGTACGGTGGCCTGATGCTTTGGGTTGCACCGCATTTGCCAATGATTGACCTGCCTCAACATGCCGCCCAAGTCTCGCTATTCCGTGACATTTTGGAAAGCCAGTCAAAATGGACTGAATTGTTTTATATCAATTACTTCACCCCTTATCTGGTTGGCTACGGGCTAGTGTTCTTGCTGTCTTACCTGATGCCTATCGCCGCCACCTTTAAAGTGTTGCTGACATTAGGCTTTTATGGCTTTGTCTATGGCTGCGTGCTGCTGCGCAAGCAATTTGGCAGTGACAACCGATTGGACTGGCTGTTCATACCAGGCTACTTTGGTTTTGCTTTTGTATACGGTTTCTTTACATTTCTGCTGGCTGCATCGCTGGGCTTATTGTTTATTGCACTGGCCTACCGCTACGCCCTCAAACCCAATGTCGGCTTGGGCATTAGCTTGGTCTTAGCCAGCTTCGGGTTGTTTTTTACTCATGGGCTTATTTTTATTTTTGCCAACACAATTGGGGTGGTTTTTATTGCCCTAAGACACAGAAAATTTAATACATTAATACGTATCATTTTCCCTTATATTATTTCTGCAATATTATTTTGTTGTTATGCACTTATCCGTATTAAATTTGAAGTTGATAATACCGAAGACCCTGCCAGTCACATAGAATGGAGGTACAGTATTTATCGTCTTGGTTTTCCTTTTATGTCATTTACTAGGGAAATTTTACTCGATAAAAAAATGATTCCTATTGGCATAGGTTTTTTTATCGCTCCAATATTACTCAAATCAAAATTAAATAAGAAGTTTTTTTATGCATTTGTCCCGCTATCAGTTTTAATATTGGTTTGGTTGTTTGTGCCGCACATCATATTAACCACAAGCTTTCTGTACCAACGCTTCGCAATATTCATGCTACCTTTTTATGGATTTATTTTTTGTAAACCACAAAGTTTAAGCACAGGGGCAATAAAAGATGATATATATAAATCATTTAGTTATATATTTCTCCCCATACTCTGTTGTATGTTTCTGGGCATACAAACCGAACGGTTAATCAAATTTTCCGATGAAAGTGCCGCCTTTAATGAGCTGCTGGCAGTCACTGAACCTAACCAGAGAGCAGCCTCACTTATATTCGAAAAAGCTAGCCCTGCCGCAGTCAACATGTATGGCTACATGCATTATCCGCTCTGGTATCAAGCGGAAAAACATGGGTTAGTAGACTCTAACTTCGCTTTATTATTACCCCAAGTGGTTCGATTCAAATCCAAATTCATGACTGCGGCTCGAATGGATTTCGACTGGTATCCGGATAAGTTTAATTGGGTAAAACACCAAGGTTATCTTTACCGCTACTTTTTTGTACGCAACAGCAAACCCTTACCTGTCTCATTTTTTGACAACCAGCAATGCAAAGTCAATCTGGTTAAATCCGCTGGTAGTTGGCAACTTTACGAATCCACTGATTGCATGTTGGGGCAATAAACCCACGCACTCTTTAGGGAAACTCTGGACAAATCACCGTTAAAATCAGCCTAAAAACTGATATAATTTGCAATATCAAGCCATTATGGTGAATTTGAGATTAAACAGCCCCGCCTTGCCTCACTGACCTAAATGGAAAATGCGGTGCCGTGGCGGTTGCTTTTGCCGGTGATAAAACTGCACTACCCAGTGTTCTTGGGGCATCTTATATCTGAGCGGTAAAAGCCAAGTAGGCGTGCTGTTAACTTTTCAGCCGTTATATAAACAGCAGCTAATCCTGTGTAAGCCGCACCTCCGCCTCAAGATATTTAGCCGCGCAGTATTCGGCCACTTCAACGGGAATGTGCGGGCCCGGGGCGGTTTTGTTCCAGTCCAAGCTTTCCAGATAATCACGGATATATTGTTTGTCAAAACTCGGCGGGCTGATGCCTACTTGATACTGGTCAGCAGGCCAGAACCGCGAAGAATCGGGGGTTAATGCTTCGTCAATCAAATGCAGCACGCCTTGTGCATCGACACCAAATTCAAATTTGGTGTCGGCAATAATAATGCCCCGCTGTTTGGCATAAGCAGCCGCTTCTTGGTACAACTTCAGGCTGGCATCACGCACTTGTTCTGCGAGTGATTGCCCCATCAGTTCCACCGTCCGCACAAACGATACATTTTCATCATGCAAGCCCACTGCTGCTTTGGTGGAGGGGGTATAAATGGCTTCTGGCAGTTGTTGGGCCTGTTGTAAGCCCTCCGGCAAGCGGATACCGCACACACTGCCGGTTTGCTGGTAATCTTTCCAACCTGAGCCAATCAGGTAACCGCGCACAATCGCTTCAACCGGCAGGGGCTGCAAAACCTTGACCACAATAGCCCTGCCTTCAATTTGCGCCCGCTCGACAGGGTCAGGCAACACTTGCTCCAAAGTTATATCGGTCAGGTGATTGGGTATAATATGCTGCAATTTTGCAAACCAGAAATTGGACACTGCTGTCAGCACCTTCCCTTTGCCCGGTATCGGGTCAGGCAACACCACATCAAAAGCCGATAGCCGGTCGGTGGTGACAATAAGGATATGGGCTTCATCAACGGCATAAATGTCGCGCACTTTGCCACGGGCGATCAGCGTTAGGGAAGGTAGTTCTGATTGAAAAAGTGCGCTTGGGGTAGTCATGCTTCCTAGTACAGTTGATGATTGATTGGGGTAATATTTTACCTTGCTTATGTTGAGTAACGCTATCGCTAACCCACCTACCTTGCTAATCACTTAAGCGGCATAGGCAACTTTGGTGAATAACTGATGTTAGCCAGATGAAGCAGTGTGCTCCCTGAGCGAAGTCGAAGGGCATTGCAGCCAGACAATGCAATAGTTGCAGGGCTTCGGCTACGCTCAGCCAACGTGCTTTTGGCTAAACTCAAATAACATGCTTTTGGCTACGTTCCGCCAAGGTGTACCAGCTTATACATAGCCAACATGCGCCCAATTAATTGAGGGAATTTTTAATGGTATTATGGGGCGGTATCCTTTATTTTTACGCTAATAATATGACCCTAACATCCCGCCTTAACAACGTACGTCAGCAAATACGCCAAGCAGAAGCTAGCTTTAAAAGGCCGCCCGGCACGGTGCAATTGTTGGCGGTCAGCAAAACCAAACCCGCCAGTGCCATTGCGGTGGCCTATCAGGCGGGGCAACGGCATTTTGGCGAGAATTATTGCCAAGAAGCACTGGCTAAGCAGCAACAATTAGGCGCTTATGCTATTTGCTGGCATTTTATAGGCCCCATACAATCCAATAAAACCAAGTTGATTGCCCAGCATTTTGATTGGGTGCACAGCGTGGAAAACATTAAGATTGCCAAACGGCTAAGCGAGCAACGGCCCGACTATTTACCGCCGCTCAACCTGTGCCTGCAAGTGAATATCAGCGACGAACCCAGCAAATCCGGCATGGCGTTAAGCGAACTCGCCGAGGTGTGCGGACAAGTTATGGAACTGCCGTGCATCAGCTTGCGTGGGGTGATGGCCATTCCCGCGCCAGAACAAGATTTTACCAAGCAACGCTTGCCTTACCGGCGGCTTTGCGACGCTGTAAAGCAAATAGGGGAGGGGGCTTTAGACACCTTTTCTTTTGGCATGAGTGATGACTTGCAAGCGGCGATTGCTGAAGGCTCAACACTGGTTAGGATAGGCACTGCAATTTTCGGTAGCCGTTAGGCCAATTATGCCCAGCCAGACTTACGGGTGGCTAACAAGCTGCTTTCAATCACCGTGATGGCTTCCTCGCAATCAATGTAATCTTTTTGGCTGGCCAAAATATAATGGGCCAGCGTGTTGATGGTAAACCAAAAACTAGGGGCACTGACAAAATGGAACGCCTCCAATAACAAATCGGCTATTTTTTGCTCCCGTTGAGCGGGGTCTTCCAGCCAGCATTCCAAATACTCATCAATCACCGCCAAATCGCTCAAACCGCCGCAATAGCCCAAGGTGGTCAGTGACACCAAACTAGGGTGGAACAGATTGCCATCACGCAAAGCAATATAGTGCGCTTCCGCCATCGACCCCATCAAAAAATTGACCATATCCGCTTCAAAGGCTTTTTGGTAAGCCTGTTGTTGGGCCGGTGAAAAATCCCTGACCGATTCCGCATAACACGGTGGCAAGCTATGGATTATCCGTCCTCCTTCTATTTTGGCGAAAGTGCCCGCTTCACGCTGCATTAAAAAGGCATCCGCTTGGGGTCGTTTGGCGACCTGCCGGATCACAATCTTAAAATATACGGGCGGCAATTGCTTGGTCTGGTTGCCTAAGTAAATGCCCACTGCATGTCCCGCTTCATGAATTGCCGTTTTGCGGAACAGTTCTTGGAGATTGGCTTGGTTAATGGCGTTTTTATAAGAAGCGTTACTGCGTTTCATAGACAACTCTAGCAAAAAAGGATGCGGGTAACATCGCCACCCGCATCAGAGAGGAAGGATCTGCGCTGTTATCAAGTCTGCCAACCCAATAACAGCGAGGTAAGTTTACTGTCCGTCACGGGGTTTGCAAATGTGTCATATTGCCGCGTGACAAAATGTAGCGATAATTGGCAAGGTATTTGCTATGTTATTGGGTTTTGCTTGCTGAAAAACAGTAACCATCTGTGTTTTAGAGGGTTTTTGGCTATTGTTTTGGTTAAAGTGTGTGGAATCACTGAGTGCAGTGCGGCATATCACTTAATATTTGCCATCACCAAGCCGGCCCCCGTTGGCTGGGCGTAGCCGAAGCCCCCCGCCACCCAGCGCCCCGAAAACCCAGGCCAAAAATTAGCAATTCCGGGCCATTGCCCAGCAGTTACCGCCCGCCTGCCAAATACCCTAGGCTAGTTATTGTTTTTTTTAACTTTCATTGTTGTTAGTATTAAAAACTTGCAAAAACCCATTTGCAAATCCCTCGGCCTCGCTTGAAGGCCCCCACCACAACCGAACACCAACCGGAAACCCTAATGACAACAACAGCCCCCACCCTCACTGGCAGCAGCTACGACGCGGCCACTGGCGTACTGACCCTGACCGGCAAAAACCTGACCAAAGCGGCGAGCGACTACACCGCCACCGGCCTGACCCTGGCCGGCGAAGGCGGCGCCCGCTACACCCTGACCGGCGGCAGCGCCGTGGCCGGCAAACCAACCGGCAGCAGCGTCAAGATCACCCTGTCCGCCGCCGACCAACAGGCGGTTGACGGCCTGCTCAACAAAAACGGCGGCGTCGCCAATGACGGCAGCAGCCACTACAGCCTCAGCGCCAGCGCGGGCTGGGACACCGGCGCGGCGGCCATCAGCGGCCAAGCCGTGAGCGTCAACCACACCTTCGCCCCCGGCTTGGGCAAAGTGTCCTACACCGCCGCCACCGGGGTGTTCACCATCACCACCGGCAGCCACCTGACCGACGGCATCGACCTCAGCCACTTCAGCTTCCAAAACCTGTTCCAATTCAACAGCAGCGACACCGTCAGCCAGCTGACCCGCAGCGGCTTCGACATCACCCTGTCCGCCGCCGACCAGGCCACCGTCAACAACCTGCTCATCGGCCTCAACACCGGCAAGCTCAACGCCAGCGCCGGCTGGGACAACGACAGCGGCGCCGCCGTGGTCGCCAAAACAGTCAGCGTCGTGCCCGGCATCAGCGCCGCCAGCTACAACGCCACCACCGGCCAGCTGGCCCTGACCGGCAAAGACCTGACCACCAGCGCCGCCGGCTACGCCCCCGGCCACTTCACCCTGAGCGGCGAAGGCGGCGCCAGCTACACCCTCACCGGCGGCGTCGTCGTGGCCGGCAGCCAGACCACCAACGGCGTCACCCTGCAACTGGGCGCCGCCGACCAGCAAGCCCTCGCCGCCCTGCTCGACCTCAACGGCACAGCGGCCAGCGACCACACCGCCTACACCC
>Ga0207960_1000060_pt1 | contig 32290 bp, 30 predicted proteins | sample CryBogCBH29May08_FD_184613 | JGI IMG/M metagenome (GOLD analysis project Ga0207960, IMG submission 184613) | Freshwater microbial communities from Crystal Bog, Wisconsin, USA - CBH29May08 (SPAdes) | ecosystem: Environmental > Aquatic > Freshwater > Lake | place: Crystal Bog, Wisconsin, USA... | reverse complement strand
CGGGGCATACATGACAGGTGGTTGGTAAGCAGGTGGTGCGTTTTGATAGCCGTAATTGCCTTGCCGTCCTTGTTCATACCACCTTCTTTCGTCATAGTCGCGCCGCCAGCCATCATCATCCCTTCGTCCGTCATAGTTGTTCCGCCAGCCTTCGCCGCCTTGCCATCCCCGCTGCTGATTCCAACTCCCTTGGCCTCTGTTGTCATCGTCATCGGCAATGGCCTCATGGGCGGTGAAAAGGCTAACAGCCAAGCAAAAGGCCAGCAATAAAGAAAGTCTGCCGCTCAGCGGAGCGTGAAATAATGCGATTTTCCAGGGTAACGTGTTCATGGTGCCTTCGTTTTCGACAGGGGATGGCAAGGGGCAAAGGTATTATTGCATAGCCGGTAAGGCATCTAAAGCTGCATCAGGCATTTTAATGTTGCCCTTTCAATTTCATATGCAGCATAGCGGGTTACGGGCCAATTGGGCCACCAAGCTGTAGGATTAAGCTTTGCTTCATCCTAGCCACCTTCGCCCTATTAGTGCTTGTCAGTCATAAGTTTGATGCTTTTGGCAATCATGGTAATAGTTTCTTCCGGCACTTCGCCCATGACGGTCAAGTTGTAATCATTTATCGGTTCGCTATAGAATCTGACTGAGCCAATGGTTTGTACCCCATTGCTCTGGTATTTTGTGGTGTTGCCTTGGATATGTTCCAAATAAATGGAAACAAAAGACAAGCCATCACCTATTGTCAGGTGGTTAACGGGTTGTTCGGTATGTTTCAGGGTGCGTTGGGTGAAAAATAATACACGAAAACCTGGCGGAAGCGGATCGGCAGTAAAGGGCGCTGTTGCAAAATCGGTTATTTGGGTTTTATTGGCACAATTGTCAAAAGTTTTACCGTGCCATTTTTCTATAGTGCGTACAAAAGGCAATTTGTCTTTGACTTCCAGTTTGGTGAAGGTCATTTCTTCCACCTTTTGGCCTGTCTTATCGAATGCTTCTGTTTTAACTGGAAGGCCGTTCTTTTTTTCGATCCATAATTTTCTGGAATAACGTAACAGGTCTTTGGGCTTGAGTTCTATAACATAAGTAGGCAACAGCGCGACTTTTTCTTCTTTGTCGTGCAACTTAATGTCGTAATAGGGTTCAAGTTCCTCGATGTGCTTGGGTATGTTCAGCAAAAATGAATCTTCAAACGGGCGCTCATCAGTCATGTGCAGGCCGGTGGCCGTGTATAGGTGGCTAACCCGGCCGGACTGGCGGGTGATTTCACGCAAGGGGGAATTTAGCGATAGCAAGCGTTCCTGTTCAATATTGTTTTGGTAGGCATGGAAATATTTCATTGTCTCCAACTTGCCGCCCCTTACAAAAGCAACTGTACCTTGATAATTTAGGCTATGCATGGCTGGCACCATTTGTGCCAGAATTTGCTTGCCATCAAGTGGCTGGTCGGTTGCCGAAGCCGATGTGGCCATCAAAACAGGAATTACTAATAACCACTGTTTCACGATTATTTTTTATTCATATACGCCACTTGATTTAGCCGATACAATTCGGTTTCTTCATGGCTATAGATGCTGCTGTTGTGGGCTTGCAAATACTGTTGGATACGGAGGTTCACGGCTTGCTGTTGGTCAGCTTTGTCCGAAAGCGTAAGGGCGGCTGCTTGTTCGGTTTGGGCGCTGTTAAACGACAACTGGCTGGTGGCCTTATGTGTTATGTCCTGTCCCCGCCCGTTCACCAGCACCGCAATCATGGCGATTGATGCCGCCAACGTACACGGTTTTTGATACCGCATAAAGAAGTTACTGCTTGATGAGGGGGCTAAAACAGTCGGCTCGGCTTCAATTTGTTGGCTGATATTGGTTGAGAAGTCGCGGCTGACCTCCAAAAAAACATCATTTTTTAAGGCATGGCCAATGGCCTGATAGCGGTTAAATGTATCCACTAGCTCCGGTTTATGGCGCATTTCCTGTAATAGGCTTATGGCTTCATCGCGTCCGAGATCGCCATCAACAAATTGGGAAATTTTTTGGTTAGATTCTTCGTTCATTTTGCTCATGGCAAATTACCCTTAATTATAATTGGTTATGGGTAGCCCCCAGCCCTGCGGGGGGGGGGGGTAAAATATGGCAGTTACCGGAATCATCGGATGTGTTCTGGGCTGTGAACCGCCTATAGCCCAGAACATCAGGTAAACAAACAATGAATCTGTCAAAATTATTAAAATAATGCATAAAAAATGGGAAGGTAAGTATCATTAGGTAACACGGCCAGCCCTGGTGGACGGCGCACCTTTAAACCCGCTTTGAGCGGTTCATAGTTACAGGCCTCCTGTTTTGCCGAAGGTATTATATGTAATCACTTAGTTTCTGGTCAATCGCTTCACGCGCCCTAAAAATACGCGACCTGACTGTGCCGACCGGGCATGACATCGCCTCAGCAATCTCTTCGTAACTCATGCCGTCAAACTCCCTTAAGCATATTGCAATACGCATTTCATCGGGCAAACTATCGATAGCCGATTTAAGGGCTTCCATCATCTGATCGTTCATCAGCAGCCGTTCAGGCGTTACTAAGCCTTGTAGTTGGGGCAGGTTTTCGAGCCGTTCCGCATCTTGTATTTCCATATCATAATTTGGGTCTCTACGCGAATTATTGAGTAAATAATTTTTTGCAGAGTTAATGGCAATACGGTACAGCCAAGTATAAAAAGTAGAATCACCCCTAAAATTAGCCAATGCCCGATAGGCTTTTACAAAAGCTTCCTGTGCCACATCTTGGGATTCATAGGGGTCTTTGACATAGCGGTTAACCAGTTGGATAATTTTGTACTGGTATTTAATGACTAGCATGTCAAAGGCTTTTTTGTCGCCTCGCTGTACCCGCAGGACTAATTCCTGATCCACTTGTTCGCTTGGCTTTGTTTGGCTATTCACAATATATTTGTGTGCATACGTGGACAGAATTGGGTGGCAAAAGTTCCGTTATGTCACTATTTGACAGATTGGCTTGTCATTGCCCCTAAGGCCGGGCTATTATCGCCAAACAGAGGGTTTTAATCCACACACAGTTTTGTGTCCATCCATTTTTTTTCAGTATATGAGTGATTCGAATGACTATGATGTCCTGATTATTGGCAGTGGCGGGGCTGGTTTGGGGCTGGCCTTAAAATTGGCCGACCATGCCATCAGCATTGCCGTATTGTCCAAGTTTGCCTTAACGGCAGGCAGCACCTATTACGCCCAAGGCGGCATTTCCGCCGTATTTGATGCTGACGATTCCATTGAATCGCATATTGAAGATACTTTGGATGCCGGTGCTGGCTTGTGCAATCCAGACATCGTGCGCTTGACAGTCACGCACGGCAAGAGTTCCATTGACTGGCTACAACAACAAGGTGTCGCCTTCACCGAGGAAATCACCACAACCGGCGAGAAAGTCCTGCACCTGAACCAAGAGGGCGGGCATTCGCACCGGCGTATTGTCCATACTGCCGATGCAACCGGCAAAGCTGTGTCAATGTCGCTGATTGAGCGCGCCAAGGAACACGCCAATATCCAATTGCTTGAAAACCATAATGTGGTGGAGCTTATCACCGCAGACAACGGCACGGCTGGCAAAAAAATAGTCGGCGCTTATGTGTTGGACAGCCAAAAACAGCATGTTAAGGCCATGACTGCCCGGGTGGTGGTGGTGGCTACCGGCGGGGCCAGCAAGGTGTACCTGTACAGCACCAACCCGCAAAGCGCCACCGGTGACGGCATAGCCTTGGCTTGGCGGGCGGGTTGTAGGGTCAGCAATATGGAATTTATGCAGTTCCACCCGACTTGCTTGTTTCATCCGAACGCCAAATCCTTTCTTATCAGCGAGGCGGTCAGGGGTGAGGGCGGCAAGCTGGTGTTGCCCGATGGCACACCGTTTATCCAGCGCTTTGACGCGCGTGCGGAACTGGCCCCGCGTGATATTGTCGCCCGCGCCATTGACCATGAAATGAAAAAACGCGGCATTGATTGTGTCTATCTGGATATCAGTCACCAGCCCATGCAGTTCATCCTTGAACACTTTCCCACCATTTATAAAAAGTGCCTCAAATATGGTATTGACATCACCAAGCAAGCCATTCCTGTAGTGCCGTCGGCCCATTACACTTGCGGTGGTGTGCTGACCGACAGCTATGCCCGCACCGATATTGCCAACCTCTATGCCATTGGCGAGGTGGCCAGCACTGGCCTGCATGGCGCCAACCGTATGGCCAGCAATTCCTTGTTGGAATGTTTGGTGTTTGCCGATCGGGCCAGCACCGATATTCTGCAACGCTTGTCCTCCATTCCTAAGCCTAAGGCCATTCCCGAATGGGATGAATCGCAAGTGACCGATTCAAACGATGAAGTGGTGGTGGCGCATAACTGGGATGAGTTGCGGCGTTTTATGTGGGATTATGTCGGTATTGTCAGAAGCGACAAGCGTTTGCACCGTGCCTTAAGCCGTGTGGAGTTGCTGAAAAGTGAAATTGCAGAATATTATGGCAATTTCCGCGTCACCAGCGATTTGCTGGAGTTGCGTAATTTAGCGATTGTTGCCGAGCTGATTATCCGTTGCGCTTTATTACGCAAAGAAAGCCGCGGCCTGCATTATACCGTTGACTACCCAGAGCTGGACACCACTAAGCCGCCGCAAAACACCATCTTAACCCCTACCGCCAACAAAGTTTAGTGTGCCGTGGTTTGTGTTAAAGCCCTGCCAAGGCGGCTTGTAAGGTTTTGGCGGCGTTCTCGCAAGCAACGGCGGACTGCCTGACCCGCATGGGCAGCCATAAGCTGATACCTAGCCCTTCTGTTTTCTGCGTGGCATAGTCGTTCAACGCTTGGCAAGCTTGATGCATTCGCTGTTCCGCCTGCACAATGGCACTAGGGTTATTTTTACCATTAGTGTCCGGCAACATCATGACCTCGCTGGTCAAGCGGTTCTGTAGGCGGAACACGCTTTCGGCATACGCGGAAAACGACTGCCCGGGCAGCACATTACCGGCCTGTCCCGCCCCGCCCAAATGGCTGCATGACAGCAACGCGGGAATAACAAGTAGAGTGGTTACGCGTAAAATAAACAAACTTAATCCAACCAATAAGAATGGGTGGGGAGCACTGCGGAGGCTAAAAAATCCGCAACCACCCTGCCATATCCTGACTGGAACAGTCCTAATTTTTTAGGATTCAAGCCTAGTCAGTGTATACTTTACCCTCTCGAAACAATAACAATTCAACAAAACGAGGCCTATCTGATGACGGATAAAACAGTCAGCAAATATTTGCTAAACCTTGAAAAACACTTTGCCCATGATAACCCCGTCTTGTTAAAAGCATCAAAAGTTTTCCACCAACTGGACCAGCTTGAATTTGATCTTGGCCTGATCCAAAACGATGAAACGACAGCCGCAAACAATACTTGGTGGCCCGTCATCAGTTTGATAGGCGGCAATTCAACCGCCAAATCCCGTTTTATCAATAATGTGCTCGGCACTGAGCATTTGCTGGCGGGCATCCAGCCGTCCAGCCACAAGTTCACCGTGTTGCTGCAAAATAGCCAAGCCAACACCGCCACCCTGCCGGGGTCGGCGCTGGATGTGGATATCCGTTATCCGTTCTACCAGATTAGCCGTAAGATTGAGCAGCAGCAAAAAGGCGAGGGCAAACGCATCAATTCCTATTTGGAACTTAAAACACTGAACAGTCCGCCCCTTAAAGGCAAACTGTTTATTGATGCGCCCAATATGGCGGCGGCACCAATAACCCCCGTCACCACCCTGCTCACCCGCTATGTCGTGGACCATTCCGATTTGGTGTTGGTTTTTGCCGATGTGTTCGATACCCACGCGCCTTTAGTTGAAGAGTTCACCCAAATCATCCTCGATAATCAGGACAGCAGTAAGTTTGTCTATTTGATTGAAGAACCCGCCGCCTTTATGACCCCCGTCAATAAAAGTGAAGTCATTTCCGGCTGGCAACGCAAGCTGGCCGGGTTGGGCATCAATTCGGGCCAATTCATTGTGCTGCCCAACCCGCAAAACAACAAATTCCATGAGCCTAACCACTTGGCAGAAATTGACATGCGCCTGACCGATGTAGGCAACGACCGCTCGTATCGGGTATTGGATGCTTTGGAAAAAAATATTGAAGACATTGAATATGTGGTGGTGGCGGAAGTCAGGAAGGCTCTGGTGCAATGGAAAGAGCGGGTCAATATTTCCAGCCTATTGGTGCTGGCCTTGATAGCGTCATTGCTGATTTTTGCCGAAATTGAATCCGGCATATTGGATATGTTGATCGACCCCATCATTGGCCCTATCACCTTGGTGGTATTGATAAGCGTGATGGTGCCGGTGCATCTGCTGGGCAGCCGCTTACAGGCAAAGCTCATCGTGACCAAACTTAAAGAGCGGCAACAGGAATTGGCAATCATGGAAGATTTGGCTGGCTTGTTTGAAAAAAGCCTAACCCCCCTGCGTATGCTGTTGCCGCTCACTGAACCGGTCGGCTGGAATAAAAAAACTAAAGCGCAATTGCATAAACTTGATGAAAAAACTAAAAGCTTGGTGCAGGCGCTTAATGACAGCTTCGGCAGTTATGATGATATTCCCAACACCTTCCAAGAAATCGACGATTTTACTGAATTTGGTTAATATGCCTCATTCATTAACAGTGTTTTGGGCTCGCCCAAATTGACATCCGAGCCGCGCTGTTTTACAGTTCAGGGATTGATAACAACAACACTATAAATTCTTGGGGTATTAAACATGGCAAGAGCATTGTTACAGCTGGCGCTTGATTCGTTGGATTTTGAACAAACCATCAGTCTTGCTGAAAAAACAGCGCCTTTTATTGATATTTTTGAAGTGGGCACACCGTGTATCAAGCATAACGGTGTGGAAATCGTTAAGGCTTTGCGGGCAAAGTTCCCAGAAAAACTGATTTTGGTTGACCTTAAAACCATGGATGCTGGCGAATATGAAGCCACGCCATTTTATGCCGCCGGTGCGGATATTTGCACCGTATTGGGTGTGTCCGGTTTGGCGACCATAGAAGGTGTCATTAAAGCCGCTAAAGCCCATAAGGCGGAAGCGCAAATAGACCTGATCAACGTACCCGATAAGTTGGCTTGTGCCCGTGAAGCGGCCCGATTGGGCGCGCACATTATTGGTGTCCACACTGGCTTGGATGCCCAAGCAGCAGGCCAAACACCGTTTGCCGATTTGCAGGCGATAGCTGATTTAGGTTTGAATATGCGTATTTCTGTGGCGGGTGGTATCAGGCCTTCCACCGTTAAGCAAGTGGTTGATGCGGGCGCCAATATCATTGTAGTGGGTGCAGCTATTTATGGTGCGCCATGCCCAGCTGAAGCGGCCAAAAAAATCCGTGACATTGCCGATGGCAAAAACACCCACCAACAAAAAGTGATCGGTAAAATCCACGATGTTTTATCGCAAACCAGCGATTATCATCCAGTTGTGTTGACCCGCAAGTTAGACAGCGCCAACCGTGTTTTTGTCACCGGTGCAGGCCGTTCGGGTCAGATTGCCAAGTTTTTTGCCATGCGTCTGATGCACAGTGGTTATACCGTCAGCGTGGTGGGGGAGATTGTCACCCCTAGTATCAAACGCGGCGATTTGCTGATTATCATCTCTGGTTCTGGCGAAACCGAACAGTTGATTGCCTTCACCAAACGCGCCCAAGAGGTGCGTGCTGATATTGTGCTGATTTCAGCCAAGGGTGATTCGACTATTGGCGGCATGGCTGACAATGTGCTGCAGATTGGTGTGCCTGAACAATACGGTAAAGTGGAAGGGATGCCTATGGGCACGGTGTTTGAATTATCCACCTTGTTCTTCTTGGAATCTTATATCTCGCATCTGATTCATGATAAAAACATCCCTGAAGAAATTATGCGGGAAAGGCACGCTAATTTAGAATAAAGCTATTCTGCATTTAGGCTGTATCGGTAATCCTCCGTTTATGCTGGGCGTTTTTGGCATAGGCGGGGGATTTTTTATTTGCCATAGGTCCGCTTATAAAGCGGCCTGTAATCATTAAGGCCACAAATGGAAAACCAAAAGAAACTCAATTGGGGCATTTTGGGGGCTGCGCGTATTAACGAACGGCTGATGCCCGCCATTATAGCAGCCGCTAACGCCAACTTGGTGGCTATTGCCAGCCGCCGCTCTGGTGCAGCGGCAGAAACGCTGGCGAAATATGCGCCAAGCCAACACAGCGCCAAATGCTACGACAACCTCGATGCCTTATTGGCCGATTCGGCAGTTGATGCCGTCTATGTGCCGCTGGCTAACCATGAACATGCCGAGTGGACATTACGCGCCATCGAACACGGCAAACATGTATTGTGCGAAAAGCCCATGGCTTTGTCGGTGGCTGACATTGAGCGGATAGGACAGGCGGCCCGCCGCCATAACGTCAAAGTGATGGAGGGCTTTATGTACCGATTCCATCCACAACACGCCCGAGTGTTGGAACTGCTGCAATCTGGCCTGATAGGCGAAGTGCGTTCGGTGCGCACCAGCTATTCGTTTATGATGCGCCCAGCCCGATTATATCGCTTGGCGGACAGTGCCGAACGGGGCGGCGGCGCGTTATGGGATATCGGGTGTTATGCCATCCATTCGGCACGGATGATTTACCAACAGCCGCCTGTGTCGGTCACGGCTTTCGCTAAATATGCGGAAAGCGGCGCGGATATTGCCAGCAGCGGCATTATTGATTTTGGCGACGGCAAATTTGCCCAATTCGATTTCAGCTTTGAGCGGGCGAGGCGCTGCGAATACGAAATTATCGGCAGCCAAGGCGGCATTAAATGCCATGTGGTTTGGCAATTGCCGGGTGATGTGCCGATCATTTCTTGGTGGACAGAAAGCGGCCAGCAGTGCGAAGAGCGATTGCCTGCTGCCAACCATTTTTGCCTGGAAATAGAACATTTCAGTGATTGCGTACTGAACGACCGCGCGCCTTTGTTGTCATTGGACGATGCCAAGGCCAACTGCAAGATTATTGTAGCTGCCTTGCAAGCTTCGGCGGAACGGCGGGTTGTCCGATTTGCGGGCTAGTACACGTTATGGATCAACAAACAAAAAAACAAACCAACATAGCCAATTTGCTCGATCAGGGGGTCAGCTTACTGACCGATAAAGGCTATCATGGCAGCGGCCTTAAAGAAATTTTAGCGGCTGTGAAAATCCCCAAAGGTTCGTTTTATAACTACTTTGACAGTAAAGAGGTTTTTGCCGTTGAGGTTATCCAGCATTATATTGGCCCCTTCATACGGCAATTGGCGGGTCATTTACAAAACCCCGATCTGGATGCATTAACGGCCATTAAGCAGTATTTTACCGAGCTGATTACAGACCTTGAAGTCAATGGTTTTAAAGGTGGTTGTTTGCTGGGCAATTTAATGGGTGAGGTGGGGGACTCCAACGCCGCCATCAGACAGGCTTTACAGACAGCGGTCAACCAATACCGAGATTTATTGCAAGTAGGATTAAGCCGCGCACAACAAGAAGGCACGGTGCGTACCGACAAATCCGCCCAAGAAATGGCGGATTTGCTGGTCAATACTTGGCAAGGCGTGTTGTTGCGTATGAAGATAGAACAATCTTCGACCCCCTTAAAGCAATGTTGCGAAAATTTACTGGATGAATATTTCAGGGTTTGATGTTATGATTAAAGATCAAGATGACCGGTCGTATTCTTAATAATAAAAGGAAGCCAGACAATGCCAAAATTTATAATTGAACGGGAAATCCCAGGGGCAGGTTCTCTGACTGCCACTGATTTACAAGCCATATCGCAAAAATCATGCGGTATCCTTGACGCAATGGGGCCGAAAATCCAATGGCTGGAAAGCTATGTGACCGAGGATAAGGTCTATTGCGTGTATATTGCCCCTGATGAAGCCACAGTGAAGGCACATGCCGAACAAGGCGGCTTTCCGGCGAACCGTATCGCCCAAATCAAAACCATGATTGACCCTACCACGGCTGAAGCATAATAACTAACTTTAAGGGCTTAAAATGAATATTAAAAAAACGCTACAATCGCTGTTGTTGGTGTCTGGGTTTGTCACACCGTTGGCACAAGCTGAAATGCTGGCGATGCTTAATTACGAAAGCAAACCCAACGTTACCCCGCGCCGCGAAGGCATTGCCATTATTGATTTAGACCCCAGTTCGGCAACTTTCCGCAAAATGCTTGCCGACATACCTTTGCCGGCCGATTTGGTGGCCCATCATTTTTTCTATAACCGCGATGCCAGCAAAGCCTATCTGACCGCGCTAGGCAGCAACCCGCTGCAAGTGATCGATATGAAACAATATCCCTACCGGCTCAAAACGGTGGCGGTGCCTGATTGTCAAGTGGCGGAAGATTTGGCCTTTTCCAAAGACAATAAATTCTGGTACTTGACTTGCATGGGTTCCAGCAATGTCATTGTCGGGGATGCCCAAACCAATGCCGCCCTAAAAACTATCAGCGCAGCGGAAGCAGGCGGCAATGGCGCTTTTATCAGTTACCCGCATGGCATTGGCTTGCAAGATGATATTGACCGTATAGTGGTCACTAGCACCGTGCGTCCGGCTGATTTGGGCGGGGCGGGCGAAACTGTAACGGTATTGCAAGCAAGCACTGGCAAGGTGTTGTCCACCCATAAATTATCGGACAAAGCCTCACCTTCCGGGGTTGCCCCTGTGGAAGCCGTGTTTTTGCCGGGCGCAGACCCCGCTACGGTCTATGTCAACACCATGTTTGGTGGAATGCTTTGGGCGGGCGTTTGGGACAAACAGGACAGCAGTTTCAAATTCCATCAGCTTTATGATTTTTCGCTGATTAAGCAAGGCGTGCCGTTGGAAATTTATTTTAACCATAAGCACGACCGGATGTTTGTCAGCACGGCTAATCCAGGTGCGCTGAACGTGTTTGACATCAACATGCCTACCCACCCCAAATTGCTAAAAACCATACCTACCGCAGGTGGTGCGCACCATATCGCATTTTCTCCGGACGAACATTACGCTTTCGTGCAGAACAGTTTTTTGAATTTGCCGGATATGAACGATGGTTCTATCACGGTGGTTGATTTGCTTAAAATGGAAAAAAAGACCTCTGTTGACACCTTAAAGGACTTAGGGCTAAACCCCAACAGCATTGTGATGTTGCCAGAATGGCATCATGATGATGCCCATTAAAGTAAAACAGTGATGCTCCAGTTAGCGTCTGCCTAAACGCTATAAAAACAGCGGCAAAAAAGAGGCCTGTAGCTGTCAAAACCAACAGGGCAAATCTATATAGATGCTGCCTTCAGACAATTTGTGAGTCGCACTACCCCTAGTCTTTGAAGCACTGGGCAACCCAGGCCATGCACTATTATTTATAATAGTGCATGGTTTTTTTGCGTCTTCCCGTAATAGGCGGCAAATGGCGGAAAAATTTGCCCGACATTTTCATATGTTTCTGCTGGATATGCGTAACCAAGGCTTGCCGCCACCATCCCTGAATTGAATTACCGCAAATTGTGTTTTATTGCCGATGCGGGGCATTGGCTGCATGTGTAGCAACCCGCCGTTTTTTTTGGGCAGGTGTGTAGTTTTTTGCTTTAAGCAATGGCGCATCCAGCCATTTTTTGGCTAGCAGCGCCAACAGTTTTATGGAAGCCCCTTGCAGGCGTTTCTTGCCGAGTTAGAAACAGGGTATATTTTGCCCACACTTGCCATAACTTATCGAATTATGGTCTGCGAAAAACCGATACAAGGATTTCCGCTTTACAGGTTCTTCTATACGGAATAGTATAGGGCATATGATTCATTTGTTCACTTGTCTCGATACCGAGGCACTTTTCCATAGCCGAGTTGTGTCAAAGTTCAAGAACATTGAACGTGTGGCCCGACGAAAGCTTTTGCAACTTCATGCGGCCACCGAATTGTCCAGTTTACGGATTCCACCAGGTAACAGGCTGGAATCCGTGAAAGGCAACCGTAGTGGGCAATATAGCATCCGCATCAATGACCAATGGCGAATTTGTTTTATATGGCGGGAAGATGGCGTCCACCAAGTTGAAATTATTGACTACCACTCGGCGTAAACATGGTTGAACTACTTGATGAAATACACCCCGGCGAAATTTTGCTGGAGGACTTTATGAAGCCGTTGGGGATTTCCGCCCGTCAGCTTGCCGCGGATATTGATGTTTCGCCTAGCCGCATCAGTGAGTTGGTCAATGGCAATCGTCCAATCACTGCGGATACTGCGTTACGGCTTGGTTTGTTTTTTAGCATGGATCCGCGATTCTGGCTAAATCTGCAAAGCGAGTATGACATGCGTATTGCCACACGTACCCTGAGCGAAACCATTGCGCCAAGGATTCGCGTTTTTCATCAGACGACAGCCTAAGCCTGCTTTCCCTGAGCGTAGCCGAAGCCAATGGTAGGCAGGAAAAATGCCCCTGACAAACTATCTAACCCTTGCTTTATATGGCTTCGACCATGCTCAGGCCAGAAATGTGGCGCGTATGCAGCTTAACGGAATATGGGTAAACTGTGCCACGATGCCCCGGAATGCGCCTCGCTTCATCCGGCTACTTTGCTATCAAGGCAAGCGCAATATGAAGATTTTCCCTAACTACCTAAAATTACTACTTGTATCGACTGAGATATAGCAATTCATTGATATTGGTGCTAAGAAATAAAATAACTGCATTTAAATAGATAAATTCGGTCAAAATAAAAATAAATTCATCGAGAAAAGGGAAAAATGAACGAGTTGATTCATCTATTAATGCTCCCCCAAACCATCTGGGTGTTTGTCTCTATCATTTTAATTGTTTTTATTATCCCTTTTTATCAATCGTTGTTTGGTGTCATTCACAAAGTGAATTCAGAACTCACAACAGCTATAAAGGTACTTGGACAATCAAGTCCTAATTTGAAATATGAGGATTTTTTTGATAGTTTTGAGAAATTAAATGACAACATATCTTCAATAAAAGGTTTAAACAGTATTTGGAAAAAATTTACCGAAAGTCTAAACTTTAGCGAAGCTAACAGAAAAGTTTATACGTCCCACCGACCAGTTTATTACTTTAACCGTGACGCTATATTGGGTAACAGACTAAATCTAAATGAACACCTTGCTTTTCCCAACTATCTGATTGGCATTGGCCTGACATTTACATTTATTGGTCTCGCCGCCGCCCTGCATGTGGCTCAAGATGGCTTGAACCATGGCAGCGGCCAACAGGCTATAAAAGACTTGCTTGCGGTGGCTTCCATTAAGTTTATCAGCTCTATCGTTGGTATTATAAGCAGCATTATCCTGTCATTTGTACAGCGGTGGCGCCTGAAAAATTTGCAAGTTTTGATACACAAGTTCTGCGGACTGCTGGAGCAATTAACCGAGTATAAATCTACGGAAAAGCTTCTACACGAAAATTTCCAAGAACAAGTCAAGCATACCGCCGCTTTAAATGACATGGCCACCAATATCGCTTCCGGCATTGGCGATATTCTTAGTAATCAATTGCCGGTTAGTGTTGCCCAAGCTTTGCAGCCGTTAGCTGAAGAAATAAGGGCGTTAGTGCAAAAATTTGAAGGCAGTAATGAAGATGCCTTAAAAAATGTGCTTGAAGAGTTTATAGAGCAGCTTAGAAAAAAGTCAATTGATGATATGGACGCTCTAATTAACAAATTGAAAACACTAACAGATTCCACTGATAAATTAATACAAAAAACCAAATCAACAGAAGATGGTTTTGGCTTAGGCATCGATACGGCATCAAAACAATTAGTTGACGTGTTGGGGAAATTTGTTGAAACTTTTCAGCCAATCCAGCAAGGCATTGGTGCATTTGGTGAATCACTTGGTGCACTTGAAGTTATCGCAGCGAACATTAAACAGGCGGCGGATAAACTTGGTGGTTCAGCAAAACAAAATGGCGACAGTGCAAAGGAACTGGGAGACACCGTTGGGAAAATATCATCGAATTTGATTCCTATGCAATCGCTTACCGAAAATATCACTAAAGCGTTAGCGGAAATTAGTTCAACAGCAAGCCAACTTAAAGATGCTGGCGGTACTATCTCATCAGCGGCGGGTGATTTTAAAACATCGGCAACGTCAATAAAACAAGCGGGGGATGCGTTTGATGAAAATGCCCTAAAATTATCAAACGTGGCTGATGGCATTGCCGGTACTGTCAATACATTAGAAACAGCCTCCCGCAACATTAATAGGGCAGCAGAACCTTTGTCTGAAGTTGCCAGTGAATTTAGCAAGGCTATTGGCATCATTAAAGAAACCGAGACCAAAATGCAGCAAAATCAGCAGCAGCTAACGACCTTGTTGAATAATCTTGAAAAATATACAGATTCCATTCCTACCTTATGGAACCAATACGAATCACGGTTCAACCAAGTCGATGATGATCTGGCTAAAGCATTCCAACAACTTACCCAAGGCAGCCAAGAATTTAGAGCCAGCATCCGCGATTTTGTCATCGAAGTGGATAAACAATTTGGTACAGCCATCACTGGATTAAGCGGTGCCATCCAAGAATTGACTGATGAACGCGAACAGTCATCCATTACTCAAAGACACAACTAAGGTTGGGCTGATGCAGCAAGAATCGTCCAGCCACGAAAATCATGATGAAAGCTATTTTGCTTCGTTTACCGACATGTTGGTCGGTATCATTTTTATTTTTATACTGCTGCTCATGGTGGTTGCCAATGATTTCCAACAAGCCACTGATGCGGTGACAAAAATTGCTGAATCACGGGACAAAGTGTTACGCGAAATAGAACAATCGCTCAAAGAGTCTGGCGTACAAGTCACTATTGATACAGAACAGGGCGTACTTCGATTGCCTGAAGATATATTGTTTGAATTTGGTAAATACGAAGTCAACGATAAAGGTAAAACAGCATTAAAAACCTTGTCTGGTGTGCTTGGCAAATTTTTACCGTGTATTGCAGTGACTGACAATAAATCTAATTCTGAACCGTGCAACCATCTCAATCTCGCCAGTAAAGATGGTCTGGATGCCGTTTTTATTGAGGGTCATACCGATTCAATAGGCACACATGAGCATAACTGGGAATTATCCGCAAAAAGGGCAATTGCTGTCTTTCGGGAACTGACGGACTCCAATCCTTTACTGAACGAAGGCATAAAAAATAGGAATGGCGTACCTGTATTAAATGTCAGTGGCTATGAAGCACGACGGCCTATCACAAGCTTGCCTGAAAATTTCCATCTCAACCGACGTATTGAATTACGGTTTATCATGCGCTCCCCCACACCTGAAGACCTTAAGAAATTAAATAATGCCGTTGGAAGATGATAAGGCACTTACCAGAAGTGCAATAAAATTATTTCACCGTCGCATAATGCTACCTGCGCCATCGCTTCACAAACCCACTATTATTAAAACGGTTAAAAATGTTTCTGATCTATTTTCAACCACACCCAAAACCCCTGCTCAATTTCAACTCGATTTTACCTATAAAAAATTTATTGCAGCGTTGCGATATAACCAGTGGGATACCATTAATGATAGGGATTGGAAGTTTGCCCCTTATGTTTTTTGGACTGGAAAAGAAAAATTGGGTGGAGTTAATGAGTTTATTACAAAGTATTTTAATTGGTTACAAAAACAAACCATAAGGAGCAATTGGCGGCGTTTAATTTTTGTCTATCTTAGGGAGTTCAACTATAGAAAAGAATACCCTTCAATATTTAAAACCATTTCTATCGCCATACAGAATGCATTTACACAACCTCATCTTAAATTTGGTTTGAGCCTGTGGGAAAATCGTCACGGTAATATAGGCTTATTCGCTGATAATTTTGACCTGTCAAATTCAGTTAACGTTTTCATGGTTGATGCCAATAACGATTGGGGCAAATTTTCTGAACTAACTGGCCTTACAGGGGAACTGAGTTCAAGCGGTTATGCCGATTCCGTGGGCTTGGAAATTTTGAACCGATATAAACATTCACCAAGCATGGCGCTTTTTGAGACGATTGTTAGCTTTCATTTTACCGGGCAGCCTTTACGCTTTCAGAATAGACGTGTATCGATTATCCATGCCCTTATTTCACCTTGGAAAAATACCGGCTATCGGGATGATGCGTTGCACAAAAAAGTCATGGAATTATTACTAAAGCACTTTAAAGACCCACGATTTCCTAATCATAGGGAAAATGGTTGGCGTTCTGTTGATGAGGACGCTATAAAAATAATGTGTAAGTGGTTGTTTGGCGAAAATTTAAATCAATTTTTTGCGATCATTGATGAAGTGGCAAATGACCATCATTGGAAATACCGGAAAACTTTTTGGAAAGCCTATTTTGACAAAGGTTATTTTGATGAAGCTTGGGTTGCTTTTGGGCCTGATGCAATGCTCCATGCACAAAGGTTGTTTGGTGCCAATTTTTCAGCAGGTAGGCTAAAAAGTGCAAGGCAATCCAAACAAAGTGTACTACTTGTTAAAATTAGAGACTTAGTACTTGCTGAATGGAGCCATAACGGTAGATGTCATGCCTGGAAAAGCAACGATCAATATTGCCCTACCGTTTACCAGCCTGAATATTTTGCAAGTCACCTTAAACAACACTCTATGCAAATAATTGAAGGATATCAAAGGACTGGTATAAGCCACCAAGGAAGTGAACAATATTATTGGCAAAAATATTTAGCTGATTTTATTTATGATGAAACGGGCATGAGGATACAAGAAAGTGATTTTCGGATTTAATAAAAAAAAATCTAAGTATACCCTTCAAGTCAATGAAGAACTCTGTGAAAACCATTGGCATATACAATTCTCTCTCATCAAGGACAATTTTCTTGTTCCGCTAAATGATTGGGCTTCGTCAGACCATGACGGTGCTTTTTGGCTGCTCGATAAGCTAAATTTAGAAGAAGATGATCTGATTAAAAAAACTGAAAATGCAATAGAAATGCCCTTTCATTTTTTAATGGATGAACTAAATGGACAAGAAGGTTATTTACAAAAACTGCTCGATTTGCCTGAAATGTTTAGTGGTGGCATTCATTTAGAAAGTCAGGGGCTGATTCATCTTACCAATTACCAATTAAGCTATAAATGGATCAATGGTAACGGGCGGCCCATTATTCAGTGTACACGCAATGCAGGTTTTTTATTGGTAGGAAACCAAAAATATACCCTGCCCTTTCATGCTTGGCAATTAGCCGAAAGCTTGGATGGTTTAGCATCAGAAATTACTGCCAGTGATACCACACACGCACGACTTGAGCAACTGGCGCAATTTAAAATAATCAAAGGTCTTTTACCGAGTTCTGAAATTCATAAATTTTCTGAATCATCCGATTTAGCCAGCCTAAAATTATTTTATGCGAATGCTTTTCGGCTGGAAGCCATCCCCGTTGGTAACGATTACACAATACGCCCAGTTTTACTTAGACGCAGTGATAATAACCAGTATTTTGAAAGCATATTGCCACCTAGCGAACAAGTGCGCTACGGCGATAACTTTAATAAATCCTTAAACTTACTGCCTTATTATAATTATGGTGTTGGGAAATATATTGTTATCAGCAACCAATTAAATAAAGCCCTTGCTATTGTGCATAAAGCCCAAAGCTTGCCAATTGATGAAAAATTAGAATTTTTAAAAAATCCCAAAGCCCTGCTTCAAGAAAAATTAGCAGAGATAATGGATGAAGCAGAACTGGATAATATATTTTCTGAGCGTGTTATTGGCTTAGGTGAATGGCAAGCCAAAGTCATCCCTTGGATTCAAGTGCCGCCAGGCGAATGGATACCAACCGGTCAATTCCCAGATGCGCGAAAAGGAATTGACATTGACGGTATAAAAATTGAGCTTTCCCCAAACGAGGCAGCAGAACTTGCTGCCAAACTGGATACTGCCAATGCAACCAACAGCCCTTTGGTTGACTATAAAGACTTACAAATACCTGTAACGCCTGAATCAATTTCTGCTGTTAAGCAATTGATTCCAAAAAAACCTGAAAACAATCAAAGTCCGAAAAAACCGACCACCTCCCCCGTTATTATGTTGGTTAAGGAAAATCTTGACACGCTTGATTATTATGTCAACCGCACACCAAGAAAACAATTCCCTAGCTCTGAAGGCGACCCCAATGGCGTAAAAACAACCCCTAAGCCTCATCAATATGTTGGGTTTAACTGGTTGTGTGAAAATTATAAGGCGGGTTCACGCGGTGTTTTGCTAGCAGACGATATGGGATTAGGTAAAACATTCCAGTCGCTTATGTTTTTATCTTGGTTAAAAGATGGCATGAGTCATGGTGATCTGCACGAAAAATCCTTATTAATCGTTGCCCCAACCGGCTTGTTAAAAAATTGGGAAGCCGAAATTGGCAATCATCTTATTACTGGCACTCTTGATAATTTAGTGAGGGTCTATGGCTCGCATATTAGAACCATTACAACAGGCAAACAACTCATTAGCGCAAGGCTCAGAAGTGCGGGTTTAGTGCTTACCACCTATGAAACCTTAAGCAAGCATCAACTTAGTTTTGGCCCGATTAATTTTGCAGCGGTCATTTTTGATGAAATGCAAAAGCTTAAAAATCCAGGCATAAAAAATTACAGTGCTGCCAGTAGCTTGAACTGTGACTTTTGGATAGGCATGACCGGTACGCCCGTTGAAAATAGGTTGTGTGATTTATGGGCGCTCGCCGATATTTTACAACCGGGAATGCTGGGGTCTATTAAGGAATTTAGCCATAAATATGAAAAAGCCATTCTGGATGGTGATGAAATAGCCGTAAGAAGAAATGCCGAACTACGCGAGCAGTTAACAGGGTCTAAGACACCCACATTTATGCTGAGACGTATGAAAGACCAAGAATTGACCTGCCTACCTGCCAAACATATTCACGAACACAAACTGGTTATGCCCAAAGTTCAGGAAGAAGCTTATGACCAGATTATCCGTGATTTTCAAAATTCAGCAGACCGAAAAGGGGCAATGCTTGAAGCATTGCATCGGCTAAGAGCCTGTTCATTGCATCCACATTATAAAACAAAAAAGGATTATGCTTCAGATGAGGATTTTATAAAGGCTTCGGCACGATTAAAAGCTTGTTTCGCTATTTTGGATAACATTGCTGCAAAAAAAGAAAAAGCGTTAATTTTTGTTGAATACAACGATTGGCATAAACCTGATTTTTTATGCGCCATGATTAAAAATCGTTATCATCTTGAAAAGTTACCTATGGTGATTAATGGTCAAGTTGATTCTGGCGCAAGGCAAGAACGCGTTGATGAATTTCAGAATAAGAGCAATAAAGGCCATTTTGATGTGATGCTGCTTTCACCCCGAGCAGGCGGGGTGGGCCTCACGCTTACCGCCGCCAACCATGTCATCCACCTTACCCGATGGTGGAATCCGGCAGTTGAAGACCAAGCGACCGATAGGGTTTACAGAATTGGCCAAGAATTGCCTGTCCATATTTACTATCCGATGGCTATTCATCCAAGCACTGAAAAATGCTTCGATTTTAATTTAAATCAGCTACTTAAAGAAAAGCGTAAAAGAAGTGGCGATTTGCTGCTGCCAATGCCTGACGCTAATGAGATTTTAACTGAACTGATGTCAGCAACATTTAATGTGCAAAAAAAGTTTTCCATCGACTTACCAGAAAGCTATGTGCTGACAGGCCAGCAGTTTGAAGACTTCATTTTAGCTCGACTGCAAAAAAATGCACCCTCATTAGGTTTTCAGGTGAAGCCAACCCCAGCGTCTTGGGATGGCGGCGCAGATATGATTATTGAATCAACGCAGGGCAAAATTGTCGCTATTATCCAGTGCAAACAGGTCAGTAGTTCTGACAAGACACCCACACTCAATATTGATCTTGACAGGGCTGCTATCAATTATGGTTGCACTGGTGATCTTGGCGATATTTGGAAAATTGGCATCACTAACGCAAGTAAAATATCCAATGACGATAAAAATTGGCATAAAAAATCAAAGTGGCACATGATTATTTCTGGCAGTAATAGTCTAATGCCCGAATCACTCTTCAACTCTATAGATGTGGCATATTAGAAATGTAGGGACAATCTGTGCTACGAAGCCTCAGATTGCGCTTCGCTTGATTCAAGTTACTTTGCTATAGATGGATAGGGTTATATTTTTCACTTGCAATTCGGTGGCAAATTTGCCAACATCTAGTATATGAGGAACACCAGACCCATTTCATGGCTGAAAGCAGCACGTAAGGACTTCGAAGAATTTCCCGAAGCCGTGCAAAGCGACATGCTTGATGCGCTTACGATTGCCGCCGAGGGCGGCATGTCTGACAAGGCAAAACCATTCAAGGGTGTTAATGGTGGCGTGTTCGAGATTGCGCTTAAGCATCGCGGCGATGCTTTCCGCACGCTCTACGCTATCAAGATTGATACGGATATTTGGGTGATCCATGTTTTTCAGAAGAAATCGAAATCAGGGATCAAAACACCACAAATGGAAGTTGATCTTATCAATGAACGGCTCAAGAGATTGAAAGAGGCTTTAAAATGAACAACGATGATATGGAACTGGTGCGCGGCAGCGGCAATGTTTACCGCGATTTTGATCGCCCTAATGCAGGGCTGGAGCAAGCCCGTGCGCTTGTTGCCGCAAAAATTATTGGCATTCTTGATGACCTCAAGCTATCAACACGCGATGCCGAAAAGCAAACGGGGGTTTCCCACTCAGAATTCTCACGTATCCGTAATGCACAGCTTCGCCGCTTCACGCTTGACCGGATGATTACAATCCTTGGTAAGCTTGATGAAGAAGTTGAAGTCAATGTAACTTTTCTGTCTCGTCGGCACGACGTGGTTATCATGCATCAGCTTTTGTGACACAAACCTTATGAAGTTTGCGGTAAAGTCGTTGGGCTTGATTAATATTATGGTTGTAAAGAGGTTCTTAACGTTAGCTAGAAAATTGGCATGAGCAATCCAAGTAACCCGATAACCCAGCCAGGGTCTTAATCATGCCCGGATTACCCGAAGTTGAAACCACACCTGTAGGGGAATTGCCCCGCATATTAGCCAATGCACCATCATTGGCTTTAGGCAATCATGCTGAAGAATTGCTTTAGCCACTGTTCACCAAATTGGTCATTCATGTGGCCCTTGTCATGGTCAGGGTGAGATTCCAGGTCAGTTTTACGCCCCACAGCCAGCCGCTTGGAGTTTTTAGAAAAATCGGGGTGGGTATGGCAACCATAAACAATTGTATCTAGTGGTTGCGCAATCACTTCAGCAAACAGTGGCTGATAAAACAGCATGTTTAGGGTATTGATCGCGTCCAAATAAGCAGCTGGGCTGTCATCCGAACCATTCCTTGATAGATCGCCTCTTGGTATCAGTAAAGGGTCATGGCCCGCAAAAACAGGTTTGTCGGTTATGCTTCTCAGTTGCTTTAATACCTTAAAAGACAGGCAGCCTTCCACATGATCGCTTAATGCCTGATTTAGGGCTGCTTGGGAATAAAAAGGCTTGTCGGCTGGGAAATAAGGGGTCAAAAACAAGCCATAAATTAAAAACACGTCATAAAGCTGGGTGTCTATGCCCGTTTTGCCGCCGGATGTGAATAGCAAGGCACTGGCGAGCGATTCCGTGCTAGGCAACAAAGATTGGTGTTCTACCCGCAAATCGCTTAACCCCAGACCGCGCTGTGCAAAAAAAGTAATATCGAACCGGGGATAATGGGGGCTGATGTTATCCCAGGCCAATTTTAACGCACCCACATGGCTATTGCCGATTATGCAAATTTTACTCATGAGCCAAACGCCTCCAGCAGTGCCTCTTCACAAACTGAGTCGCTGTCTACTCGTAAGCTTCGTGGTGTCGTGGCTTTGACTTCACCAAATTTGTGGGTTAAGGCATCAAAAAAGCTGTTCATGACAAAACTGACCCCGTAAGGGTTGACCGACCTTAAATTGGGTTCAAAAAACACCCCTTTAAAAGCGGGGCTGTTAATCATTTCGTAGGAAGGAAAATAGTCAATATGCCGCCAACGGGTGGTCATTTGCCCGGCAACCGCCCTTAAGACTGATTTTGATTCCATGGTGGCCACTACAACATGATTCCCGGAATAGGTGGCGGTCAGGGGTACTGGTGAAACGGTCAACAGAAATTTCAGGTTTTTATTGGCTTCCCGCATCATTTCTATGGCATCGGACAAAGCTTTGAATATTTCACTGAATTGTTGCTTTTTAAAGTCGTGCCGCTGGCTATCAAAGTCACCGGCCACCGTGCCGGGACACATGGGGTACTCGTAGCCCGCTTGTGCATTCACCCAGCTTTCGGTCAGTCCCAGGGTGAAAACAAACACATGGGCTTGTTTTATGCTTTCCCGAAACGAGGCGATGGTTTGTGCCCGGGACAGTTGCAGCTCCTCTGCCGATACAAAGCCATTGGGTTCGATTTGTGGCCTAAATGGGTCATAAAAGCGGTTTTGTTGTTCCCAAACCTCAGTAGGCACAGGTGCATCTGCCAAAGCCCAACTAGTCCATTGTTTTAGCAGCGATGCCGTATAAATATTGCCAGTCCGTGCAGAAAATATGTTGTAATTAAAAAGCTTGGCATGTTTCGCGCTAAGGCTGCGTGGTGGTGGTTCGGTGCTTAACCAGCGGAATCCCCGTGCCGACAAGGCTTTGCCTATGTGCTGGGCAAAACAAGAGCCAAAAGTTACTATTCTATGGTTGGGTAAAATATTAAATGCCGGGTCCCATAAGCCATTAATGTCGAACAGGCTTTTGTTGGCCACCGACGGCTTCCAAAATGATTTTTCCGGCAGGTTTTCATAAGGGTTCATAAGACATGCCTTGAATAGGGTAGGTAAGAAATGGGTTGCTCTGCCGTGTTGCCTATATCCCGCATTAGCCCTGTTGTTCAAGCTGCGCAATCTTTTCTTCAAGCAGCTTTACTTTTTTAAGCAAGTCCGGCAATTTGCTTAAGGCAACTTGTTCTTTATAGGCAATGCGCTTGTCTTTGGCAGGGCTGCCGAACACATGGCTGCCCGCTGCAATATCATTGGCAACCCCGGCGCGCGCCATCACCACAGCGCCTTGGCCAATCGTCACATGGTCGGCAATACCGGCACTGCCCGCTAAAATGGCATAGTCATTAATATGGCAAGAGCCGGACACGCCCACCCCACCACACATAATCACATGTTTGCCGATTTGGTTATTATGGCCAATTTGCACCAGATTATCTATTTTGCTGCCTAAGCCAATCATAGTGCTTCCTAATGCGCCCCTGTCTATGCATGTGTTGGCACCAATTTCGACATTATTTTCAATAACCACATTGCCCACTTGCGGCACTTTGACATGTTGGTGATTGCGGAATTTATAGCCAAAACCATCGGCACCAATAATGGCACCCGAATGGACAATGACATTATCACCGATAACAGTATGGTCATAAATCACACAATAAGGATGCAGCTTGCAGTGCTGGCCAATTTTGACATGATTGCCAATATACACACCTGCCAATACTTGCGTCCCAGTGCCTATTTTGCAATGCTCGCCTAACACCGCATAAGCGCCCACATGAATATTATCACCTAACTCGGTTGATCCGGGCACTACCGCTTGCGCTGCAATGGTAGTTGGGTATAAGCGTTCAGGATGCAGCAAGCCCACTGCCTTAATAAAGGCCATTTCAGGGTCGGCACAGACCAGCAAGGCGACCGATGCGGGTATCCCGTCAGGCACGACAAAATCATCGGCAATAAAACAAGCACTGGCTAGGGAGGTCTGTAAGTATTTGCTGTAACGGCTATTGGTCAGTTGGGTGACTTGGCCTGGTTGCGCGTTGATTATATCGGCAGCGGCATTAAGCATTACCGTTGTATCGCCACCCTGCACAGTAGCGGAACAATAGTCAGCAAGGTCTTGTATGGTGATGGTCATAAGGTTCTCTGTCTTGAGTGTGTTGGATTATTGCATTGGCTGCTTATCGCGTGTCCAGTGGCCCGATTTGCCGCCATCTTTTGCCAGTAGTTGCACCGATTGGATAACCATGCCGCGATCAACTGCCTTGCACATATCATAAATGGTCAATAAGGCAATTTGAGTGGCGTTAAGCGCCTCCATTTCCACTCCTGTCTGCCCGTTAGTTTTTACCACGCTTTGGCAACGGATGCGATTGTGGTTAGGCTCAGGTGTCAAATTGATTTCGACATGCGTTAACGGCAGAAGGTGGCACAAGGGAATCAGCTCAGCGGTTTTTTTGCTCGCCATAATACCGGCAATTCGGGCAATTGCCAGCACATCGCCTTTTTTATGGCCACCCGCTAATATCAGTTGCAGTGTTTCCGGTTGCATCTCTATATAACCTTCGGTGACCGCAATGCGCTGAGTAACAGGCTTGTCACCCACATCAACCATGTGCGCTTCGCCGGAAGCATTAAAATGAGTCAAGTGTTGCATGATGGTATTAGGCATTTTTTGTTGGGTTTTGCGGTATTATCTAATCTTTTGCCAGACAGCGTGAACCATTATGACGATAACAGTGCATTATTTCGCCAGTTTAAAAGAAACGTTAGGCCGTTCAGATGATCAGCTAAGTATAACCGATGCCATCACTGTCCGGCAGGTATGGCAGCTAGCCAATCCAGAATTGCCTTTGCCGCCCAATCTATTGGCAGCGGTCAATATGGAATATGTAGAGTTGGACCATTTAGTCGCCGATGACGATAAAGTGGCTTTTTTCCCTCCTGTAACAGGAGGTTGATGTGGCTGTTAAGATAGTTGAAGCCGCTTTCGACCCTTGGCAAGAGTTGCCGGCCTACCAGCAGTCGGTCAGCACACTGGCCGGTAAATTTGGTGCCACCAGTGTGTTTGTCGGCACCCTGCGTGATTTTAATGAGGGTGATGAAGTCAACGGAATGCACTTGGAACATTACCCCGGCATGACCGAAAAACAGCTGGAAAAAATCATTGCCAGCGCCCAGCAACAATGGCGCTTGCTGGATGCTTTAGTGGTGCATCGGGTCGGTGCAATCTTGCCCAATCAACCCATTGTACTGGTTGCCGTTTGGGCATCACACCGGGGCGATGCTTTTGATGCCAGCCGTTTTATCATGGAAGCCTTGAAGTTCCAAGCACCGTTTTGGAAAAAGGAATATTTGCAGACGGGTGGGGAGCGGTGGGTTTTGAAGAATACTGATGGGTATCAGTTATGACGGCTGCATAGTATTGATGTAAGCCCTCCTTTACATATGTCAATAAACACTTGGTTTGTTTGAATTTTTATTATCAAGTTTTATGCTTCCTTCAACCCGTTTAGGGGCAATTTAAATTGGGCGATTCAACAGAAGATTTTGGCATATGTGCCTTGAAGTGAGTTTGACGCAGTCTGTCTTCTTGGAATATATAGTGTATGTGGCAACAATTGTGAGTAAATTATGACCAATAGCACCGTATTTACCAATAAACGTAGCCAAGCTGTGTGCTTTCTTGATTCAGTCAAGAAAGTGAATATTCGGGTATCAGAGGTGGAATGCATTATTGCCCCGACAGAATCAGCGTGGGACAGTTTCTTTTAAAAGACCAATTAGTCAATGATGATTTTATGTGCCAACATTAAGCGGGGCCGGTCAAATTATTGCTATTAACCTGCTGCATATCCTAATACCTAGCAATCCTGCTGCCAAGCCCCAGTTTTACTATGAATCCCATTCACCAAGCACAACCGTTCTCTCCTGCCGCCATAGCCTGTTCGCTGGCACTGGCAAAGCTGGCCAGTTTGCCTGTATTGCTAGGCGTGCCGGTCAGCCACCACCGCTTATTGTCCGCCGGTAAAAGCTATAGCCATGTGCTGGCATGGGGACGCAAACCCAGTGCTGGCTATGCCCAAAAAATAGCCGGACAAAAAAATTTGCCGGTGCTGTATATAGAAGACGGCTTTTTGCGTTCGGTAGAACCCGGCAGACAAGCCATGCCCTTGTCGCTGGTGGTTGATGAGTTAGGCATTTATTACGATGCCAGTGGCCCGTCAAGTTTGGAGCAATTGATAACAGCCGATTATCAGGTTGGGCAAATCCAACGCGCCCAAGCGTTAATCAATAGTTGGCGCAGTTTCCGTGTGTCCAAATACAATTTTGCCAGAGATTACCCACAGCCATTGCCCCTGCCTTATGTGCTGGTTGCTGATCAGGCTAAAGGGGATTTGTCCATCAAATACGGGCAGGCTAATGCCCTGAGTTTCCAGACCATGCTGGATGCCGCTTTGGCGGAATACCCCACTTGTAGTATTGTGCTGAAAGTCCATCCCGATGTGGCTTTAGGCAAGAAGACTGGTCATTTTGATGTTAAAGCGTTAGCCAAAAATTCCCGTATTAGGGTATGTGCCGGTGCAGTGCATCCGGTCAGCTTAATCGAACAGGCTGAAGCAGTGTTCTGTGTCACCTCGCAAATGGGCTTTGAGGCGTTGTTATGGGGTAAGCCGGTACACACGTTTGGCATGCCGTTTTATGCCGGTTGGGGCTTGACCCACGACTACTTGCCTAGACCCGAACGGCGAAGGCCGGTGGCTTTGGCACAGTTAGTCTATGCCGTACTGATAGCCTATCCCCGTTATATGGATCCGGAAACCTTACAACCCTGTGAGGTTGAGCGGTTGATAGAATGGCTGGGTTTGCAGCGGCAGCTGCGCGGGCGTTTTCCGGCAACACTGGAAGCCAGTGGTTTTTCACTGTACAAAAAACCTTTTGTCAGGCGATTTTTTCAGGGCAGCACGCTTTATTTCGACCGTAAGCCCGCGCACTGGGCGGCGGGTTCCGTTCATATCGTGTGGGGTAACAAGCCCGCCCCAGCCGAAGCCCGTGCCTCGGCCCGCGCCATTATCAGGCTTGAAGATGGCTTTATCCGCTCGGTCGGTTTGGGTGCCGATCTGATTGCCCCGCAGTCTTTGGCTATGGATAGCCAAGGCATGTATTACGATGCCCGCCACGTTTCCGGTTTGGAACAGCTACTACAAAACACCTGTTATAACGATGCGTTGCTGGAGCGGTCAAAACTGCTCCGTAGCCGTTTGGTGGCGGAAGGCTTGAGCAAATATAACGTGGGTTCACTGGCTTGGTGTCGGGCGCAAGCAGGCGGACGGGCAAACGGTACATTGATTTTAGTGCCAGGGCAAGTGGAAAGTGATGCCTCGGTTATCTTTGGCACACAGGGTATTGCCACTAATCTGGCCTTGCTTCGGGCTGTCCGTGCGGCAAACCCCAACGCCTATTTGGTTTACAAGCCTCACCCCGATGTGGTCGCTGGCTTGCGGGAACAAGGCAATGGTGAGGCGGATGCGCGGTTGTTTTGTGATCTGATACTGATGGACGTTGATGTGGCCTATTTGCTGGAGCAAGTGGATGAAGTGCATACACTGACCTCTTTGACCGGCTTTGAAGCCTTATTGCGGGGTAAAAAGGTGGTCTGTTATGGCTTGCCATTTTATGCCGGTTGGGGTCTGACCGAAGATAAGTTGCCGTTGCCCAGACGGTCACGAAAACTGAGTTTAGATGAATTGGTGGCGGCTGCTTTGATTTTGTATCCGACTTATATAAGCCGTACTACCGGAAAATTTACCACCCCTGAACGGGTATTGGATGAATTGTCGCAAAGGCGGGGAAAAGCTGCTGGCCGTTTGCCGTGGTGGCGGGTGCTGTTGCGTTATTATCTAAAATTTGAAACTCGAGTGGTGCAGTTTTTTAACGGCTAAACAGCCTAGCTGGTCAAACCGGCAGCCTTCAACAGCGGCATAGCCAATTCATCAATACTGAGCGGCTGCTGCGGCTTAGCGGGGTTCTGTTGGCTTGCTGTCCGGCTGTTCCACAGTGCGTAATCGGTGCAGCCATCCGGTGCGCCTAGTTTTTGGTAAACGCTTGCCATAATCGGCACATGGTCGCCGTACCAGCATAAGGTGCTTTCCTTGTGCCGCTCTTGTTGGCGTTGCCGTAACTTTTCGGTTAGCCGATTTACCATTAAATCAGCATTTTTAAGATGGCGCAGGTAAACCGTCAAATCTTCACAATGGCGGGGAGGGGGCTGATGGTGGAACTTTTCCAAATCGCCGCCGGCCGGTTTTTCAAGATGCAAGGGGCCATGGTTTTCCATGGTGATGACAAAAATAAAAATGGGCTGTTGGTTGGTATTGTCCAGCAGTTCGGTGATTTTGTCAGTCACAGCGCTGTCACTGATATATTGCCCATCCACTTGCGCGGCGTTAAAGGCATTAATATCGATAAAATGGTCGAAGCCCATGCGCGGATACACCTGGTCGCGCTGGTAAAAGCTGATCGGGTAGGGGTGGATGCAGACTGTTTGGTAGCCTAGCTGTTTGAGCAAGTCGGCTAGGTTAGGGATGCATTGCTTAGCCAACAGTCGGTAAGGGTTAAACTGGTGTATGCCTAGTTGCTGGCCGGTTAGGCCAGTCAAAAAGGCACATTCGGTGCGTACCGTGTTGGCACCCCAAGCAGGCACTTGCAGTCGGCCGTATTGGCAAGATTCGGTTTGTAATTGGTCGAAATGTTCTAAAACGTTGGCTTTGATGCCCGAATAAAAACGACGCGGGTCAAAAAAAGATTCGCTTTGCACCACAATAATATCGCTAAGATTATCAGGGGAGTTTGGCGTTGTAGGCAAATGGCTAAAGCTGTTTTGACTAAAATCATGCCGGTCGTACTTTTCTGCAAACCAGTAGCGCCAAAAAAAAGCGGATTGCCCCAATTGCTGCAAATCTTCATTGGGCTTATAAAGAATTTTTGGCGGGTGGCGATGGGCAATGCTTATGCATAACCCGCCGATAGCCAATAAGGCTAGGCAAATAAGCAAAAAAAACGCTAGCCCTAAAGTGTCGCTTAAAGCCGGTTCCAAGCCAATGCCTAGGACAATGGCGGTGATAAATGCCAGTGTGGCAATCACTGTACGGGTAATGCCAAGAAAAGGCAGGTATAGCCTTGGATGCTGGATGGCATCGGTAAAATATTCAAAATCTTGGAAAATAAAAGTTTCCTGCAAGGTGCTGAATTTGGCTTGATGAACTAGAACCAGCAAACCCTGAAAAGCAAAGATTATGGCAATGGCAAACCAAGGGCGTTGGCACAGCACCAATAGTAGCGTAAAAAGCAACAGCCAAATGCCGCAATGCAACAAAATGTTGGCTAGGCCACGTTGCCGTAATGGCAAAGGCTTGGGCTGCAAGGCCCGTTCAGGCAGCCATGACAGGGCAAGGCCACACAGCATAGGCCAAGCAAGGTTGTGCAGTTCGGTCATGTCATCCGTGGTAATTGAGCCACAACAGCAATTGTTGTGAGCAACTCGCGGGCAGCACGGACAGTAGCCAAGTGCCTGCATTGAGCGGAAAGGGGAAGCTTATTCTGGCGCGGTTTTGTTGCAAGCCTTTTACAATGGCTTGTGCGGCCTTCTCGGCAGTCCACAAAAAAGGTTTTGGGCCTGGCATGTTGGCGCTCATGTCCGATTCAACGTAACCAGGCATCACCACATTAACCTTTATGCCATCTTGTGCAAGCCAACCGCGCATCGCTTCGCCATAAGCTTTTATTGCCGCTTTGCTGGCGCAATAACAGGGCGTTATCGGTAAGCCATAGTAGGCGGCCAACGAGCTTATTAGGGCTATTTGCCCGCTACCGCGCTGGCGCATGGCGGGTATCAGGCTATTGACCAAAGCAAGGGTCGATTTGATGTTCAAATCAATTAACGCGTTAATAGCTTGCCAGTTTTCGCCTTGGCGTAGGTGGCCATTATTGATGTTGATGCCGGCATTGGCGATGACCAAATCAGGCAAATTTTGCTCGGTAAGTGCTTGTAGCCATTGTTGTAGCTGTCCAATATCGGTCAAGTCCAGCACGACACAGGCCACTTCCGCCCCCAAGGCTTGGCAGTCTTGGCTTAGTTTGTCCAGGCGGGCAGGGTTGCGCCCCTGCAAAATAAGATACTGGCCGGGGCCTGCATACGCTTTTGCCAATGCTCCGCCAATGGCACCACTGGCCCCGGTGATCAGTACTGTAGTTTTAGTAGAGGTCATAGCAACGTTCCAAAGCGCATTTTTCGTATGTTAGGGCTTGGGCGGCATGGTAAGCCGCTAATTTTGTGCCTTCTTGGCTGTATAAGCCACCGTTGATTTGCGTTGCGTAGATCACTGTTTTGTGGAAGTCAGCAAACAACAGTGGGTCTGGCCTTTGGGCTTTTGCCCAGAAATCATCCAACTTCCCTTGAAAGGTCAGGCCATCCATACTGAAGATTGAGTCCGCCAAGGTGATGGTTGGGCGGTTCAGTGCCAAGGACACGCCAGCTGTGGTGCTGTTGACCGTGACAGTACCAAGTGTGTGTTGCAGCAATCTTCTGGTATCGCCGCTTTCAAAATAAACGGTGCGCCCTGCTATATTGAAGGCGGATTCAAGTTCACCGATGATTTTTTTATAATCGATCTGGCCTATATCGAGCGGATGGTTTTTGATGACCAGGCGGGTGTGCTGCGGGGCATATTGCGCAAAAGAGGCCAGGACCACTTTAACCGCTTCCGCCATATTATTGAAGTTTGAATAATGGGTTATTTGGGCATCGCTGTTGAGTTGTAACGGAAACAAATAGAAGGGTATTTTGTTGGTTAGCAGCTCGTTGAGTTGTTGTAATTCTTGCCGTTTAATAGTATTGACTTGTAAACTCCGTTTTACAAACCCGCTATATTCAGTGTAAATGCTATAAGGCGAGTGGGTGTTGTAATAGGGGGTCAATAAGGGATTACATACCCCAGCAAGATGATAGATCACATCATGCACGGCTTGTGGGGCGAAAGACGATTTAAAATCTTCTGGCGGATGTTGTTCAGGCAAGCGTTTAGCCACTTTTCGATACCAGTCAGGATGCCGTGGCAGCAGGGAATGGCCATTGACCCCGTCGCATTCCAAGGTGATCCAGTAAGGCCGGAAGTAACCGCATTCCACCACAAAGGTACGGATGCCAAACTGGGCTGCGTTATCGATGGCGGGTTTATGCACAGGCCGGCAATTGCCAAATATTAGCTGGTCGGTTATGCCATAGCGCGTCCAGACGGAGGCCATAAAATCGTTTAAACCGGACAGCCGGTCACGGAATAAAAGGGATTTTTTGGGTTGCCAATATAGCAGGTCGCCGCTGTTGAAATTGATTTTATGGACAGCATGTCCCAGCGCGAGTAGCTGGTCGGCAATGCGGGGGAAAAGTGGCGAACAGGGGCCTTGTAATAACAGAAATGAACGCTTGATGTTAGCCAAAAGCACACTCCCAAGTCATTGGCTTGTTTACGCAGGTTTGTTCACATTGCTTCATGGAGTGCCAGAATAGTTTGGTCTATTTGCTCCTCGGTATGTCCACAAGAAATAAAAAATCTTAGTCGGGCACTTTTTTCCGGGACTGCGGGATAAAGTATGGGCAGGACATTGATGCCCAGTTCAAATAGGGTTTGTGCCAGCTGTGCGGCTTTTGCGGAACTCCCTGTCATGGCGGGTATGATAGCACACCCTTGACTGTGTCCTGTATCGATACCGGCGGCCCGCGCTTGTTGGAAAAAATAGCGGGAACGGGCCTGCAAAGTGCGGACACGGTCTGGCTCGGAGCGGATAATCGCCAGTGCGCTCAGTGCCGGTGCGGCGACTTGTGGTGGCATTCCGACACTATATAAAAAACCGGGTGCTAAAAACTTTAGATGCTCTATTAATGCCGACTCACCGGCAATAAAGCCGCCGCAGCTGGCTAATGATTTGCTGAGCGTGCCCATCCAAATATCAACGCTTTTGCCGTCAATGCCGAAATGGTCACGAATGCCTAAACCCATGCCACCTAACACACCTAAAGAATGGGCTTCATCAACCATCAAAAAAGCATGGTGTTTTTCTTTAATGGCAATAAAGCTAGGCAGGTCGGGAATATCGCCATCCATGCTATACAGCCCCTCAATAACAATCAATACCCGTTGATAATGCTGGCGTTGTCCGGTCAGCAAGCGGTCTAGTGCCTGATGGTTGTTATGCGGGAATGACAGGCGTTTGGCACCTGACAGTTGGGCACCGGCCCAGCTGCTGTTATGGATAAATTCATCGTGCAAAATCAAGTCATTGGGTCCAAATAAATAACCAATGGTGGTGACATTGGTGGCATGGCCGCTGACCATGACAACGGCATCATCCACACCATAAGCGTCCGCCAGAGC
>Ga0207960_1000054_pt1 | contig 34270 bp, 33 predicted proteins | sample CryBogCBH29May08_FD_184613 | JGI IMG/M metagenome (GOLD analysis project Ga0207960, IMG submission 184613) | Freshwater microbial communities from Crystal Bog, Wisconsin, USA - CBH29May08 (SPAdes) | ecosystem: Environmental > Aquatic > Freshwater > Lake | place: Crystal Bog, Wisconsin, USA... | reverse complement strand
CGCTGCCTTGCCTTGACGATGCCGTCTTTGGTGCAATCCGCCGACCCACATTTTGGACAATTCATAGGGGCTTTTTCCTGTATAAATTGAGCCAGTATAATGGATGCTATACTAAATTAACAATGCCGAAAATTGTACGTCTCTATGCGCCAGTCGGTGACGGTAATTGGCAGTTATTCAATTTAGCCAAAGACAAAAGTGAGCAAACCGATTTGGTAAAATTATATAATCTTGATAACTTCAATATTCTGGATCCACAAGTAAACGGTAACATTTTGTCTTTAGCCCAGAAGTATTACGAGTTAAGACGCGATTGGGATGCCTATGTTGTTCATAATAATGTAATTCAATTGGGTTATGACTATGGTTATGGCTGGTTGGACGACAGTTTGATACATTAACTGATTTTCCATTAACCACAAAAATTATATGGCACCGATACCAAGCATTTGGTATCGGTGCTTTCTTATATTAAAAAAGTACTTTTCGAACTCATGTTTGCCCAGATGCTTTTCACGGAGCCTTATGGCATATTATCCTACATGTCGGTGTTGAAAAAAATGCTGTCAATTTGGTTGATGGCAATTTTTATATTTTTAGTTTCAATGCCCCTACTGGCCAACTCGAATAAAGCTTCAACAGCTACTGGTAACGCTGGTTTTGTGGGCGCTGAAGTGTGTGGATCATGCCATACAGGGCAACTAAAGTTATGGCAGCTTTCGCATCATGATTTGGCTATGCAGGAAGCCAGTCCTAAAACAATACTGGGCGATTTTAATAATAAGACTTTTAATTATTTTGGTGTCATTTCTAAGTTTTACCGTGAAGGTGATCACTTTTTTGTTAAAACCGACGGGGCCGACGGCAAGCTTGCAGTGTTTCAGGTTAAATATGTCCTTGGGTTTTATCCACTTCAGCAGTATTTGATTCAATTTACAGACGGGCGTATCCAGGCATTAGGTTTGGCGTGGGATAGCCGTAATAAGCATGAGGGTGGGCAGAGATGGATTCATCTTTATCCCAAAGAAAATGTAAAAGCGGGTGAAAATATCCACTGGACTGGAATTGACCAAAATTGGAATCATATGTGTTCAGAATGTCATACAACCAATCTGCATAAAAATTATGATGTGGTGAAAAACCAATTTGATACGCATTGGTCTGAAATTAATGTGTCCTGTGAGGCTTGTCATGGGGCGGGTTCCAAACATCTGGCTTGGGCGAAGCAACCCGCTACGCAACGGAGTGGCGAAGATGGCTTGCCTATTCATTTAACCCAAGCATTGCGTTCTCGGTGGACGTTTTCAAATAATGCCTCGATTGCCCATTCCGATAATGCTAAGGATACTAATGCTCAAATGGTGACAGACCTTTGCGCCCGTTGTCATTCTCGTCGGAGTCCGCTTACAGAATACTATGTTAACGGTAAATCGCTGCTAGATACCCATTCACCTGAGTTGTTGACTGAAGGTAAGTACTACTCAGACGGGCGAATGCAGGATGAGGTATATAACTACGGTTCATTTGTGCAAAGTAAGATGTATAGCTCAGGTGTTACCTGTAACGACTGCCATGAGCCGCATAGTTTAAAATTACGTTTTGACAATAATGCGGTGTGTACTCAGTGTCACCGTTCCATTGTATATGACACCAAGCAACATCATGGGCATAATGACAATTCAACAGGGGCGGCCTGTGCGGCTTGTCATATGCCGGTCAGCACTTATATGGTTGTCGATAAAAGGCATGATCATGGCTTTCGGATACCCAGACCAGATTTGACAATTCGTTATGGTATTCCCAATCCCTGTACCGATTGCCATACCAAAAATAAGCCGGAATGGGCGGTAAAGCAAATTGCTAAACATTATAGTTCTGTTTCAGGTGGGTTTCAGAACTTTGCGGGCGCTTTTTTTAATGCCAGAAGGGGCGATGCCAAGGCTGAATACGAATTGAATCAGCTGGCTGGAGATAGTTCTGTCCCCGCCATTGCTAGAGCAACTGCTCTTTGGGAGTTGCGCCGTTATTTAAGTAAAGACTCTGTCAATTCATTGCATGATGGCTTAAGAAGCACTGAACCCTTGGTGCGCTTGGGTTCAGTGCAAGCATTGTCTGAATCTCCCAAACAATTACGCTATTTATTATCTGACGTGTTAAATGATCCGATTCTTGGTGTCCGAAGCCTAGCAGCTAAAGGATTGGCAGATTTTGTGGGAAAAATGAACTCGCCAGAACAGGAAGTTGCTCTGAAAAAGGCGACAGATGAGTATATTTCAACGAGCTAGTCAATGCCGATCGCCCGGAATCACACATGAATTTAGGTAATCTTTATGCACAATCGGGAAAAAATGAGGCGGCTGAACAAGCTTATCTTACAGCGTTAAAACTTCAGCATAATTATGCGGCAGCCTATATTAATCTTGCGGATTTGCTGAGTTCCCAAAATCGGCAAACCGAAGCGGAAAAGCTATTAAGGGATGCTTTGCAAAAAGTATCGTCTGCAGCGGAGATTCACTATGCTCTCGGATTGCAATTAGTGCGTTCCAAGCATCTTGCAGATGCCTTGATTGAACTAAAGAAGGCAAGTCAATTAAACAAAAACAACCCCCATTTTTCTTATGTTTATGCAGTCGCGCTAAAAAGTTCTGGTCAGCCCGCGAAAGCAATACAAATACTTAATGATGCCCAAAAACGACATCCAGATGATTATCAGACAATTCTAGCCTTGATTACGTTTAATAGGGACATGGGAAATAAAAATGAAGTTTTAAAATTTGCCAAACGCCTTTTAAAAATTAAACCTAACGATTCAACTGCCGAAAAAATATTAGACGATTTAAAACTTACTCATTGAGAGCCTGCTCCAGGCTTCGTAGCTTGGGCAAGCGTTCCATGCCCACGCGGACAGGCCACGCGCGCAATCAAACCTGTCTAAGCAACACATCCAACCAAGCCGCCGGTAACAAACGCTTAAGATAAGCAAACAAATAAGTGGGGAAAGTCACATAATAACGGACTTTAGGTCGTTTTGCCTCCAAAGCATGGGCCACTTTTTTAGCGACTGCTGTAGCCGGTAAGGTAAACGGTGCGGCAGGCCCCTCTTTTTGTAGCCTTGCTTCCATGGCCTGATAAGTGTGCCGATGGAAACTGGCCTGGGCATTGATATGCTTACTGAATTGCCGCATAGCGTTATGCCGGAAATTGCTCAAAATAGGCCCTGGTTCAATCAGGCAAACATGGACACCCGAATTGTGCAACTCCAACCGCAACGTGTCCGCCAAGCCCTCCAGCGCAAACTTGCTGGCATTATAAGCGCCACGATACGTCATTGCCACCAGCCCCAGCACCGAACTGTTGTAAATGATGCGCCCATAACCTTGCTTGCGCATAATAGGTATCAGCAAATTGGTCAGCTCATGCGTGCCAAAAAAATTGGTCTCAAATTGTTCGCGCAGTGCTGCCCGGCTCAAATCCTCCACCGCCCCCGGTTGCCCATAAGCAGCATTATTGAACAATGCGTCTAGCTTGCCATCGGTTAGTGCCAGTGTAGCTTTGACGGCGGCATGGATGCTGGCACTGTCAGTCAAATCCAACTGCAACGCCTCGAAGCCACTGTGCGCCAAATGCGCGACATCCTCCGCCTTGCGGGCGGTGGCAATAACCCGATGCCCACGTTTTTTCAGCTCCACAGCGGTGGTATAACCAATGCCCGTTGAACAGCCAGTGATCAGTATTGTTTTTGGTATGCTTGTCATAATTTTTCCAATCAGGCTATTAGGCTTAAGCCAGCCCCGCTAAAGCCGTTTGCAAGCGCGGATACAGGCCACCGAAATTGCCATTGCTCATCAACACATAATGGCCGCCCTCGCTGGCATGACTGAGCAGCTGCCCAATAATCCCGTCAAGCGTATGGCAAATGACAATATTATCGGCAAACGGCAACAGTGCCGTCAAATCCCAGTCCAAATGCTCCGGTTGGTAAACCAGTGCTAAGTCAGCCTTATGTAAAGACCGCGCCAAAGTCTCGGTATGCACACCCAGGCGCATGGTGTTGGAACGCGGTTCCACTACAGCGATGATCCGTTCGCCGCCCACTTTTTTCCGTAAACCATCCAACGTAGTGGCAATAGCCGTCGGGTGATGGGCAAAATCATCATACAACGTCACGCCATTAATAGTGGCAATCACTTCCATGCGCCGCTTCACGTTCTTAAATTCAGCCAAGGCGGCAATTGCGGCCTGTGCCGTAACGCCCACATGGTGCGCCGCCACAATAGCGGACAATGCGTTGTAAACATTATGCACACCGGTTAAATCCCAGTCAACACAACCACAATCCTCACCATCAGCAAATACCTGAAAACGGCTGCCATCGGCTGCCAGCAATGTTGCTTGCCAAGCCGCATTGCCATTAATCGCCGTGCGCTGCACCGCTGTCCAACAGCCCATAGCCAACACATCATCAATATTACCATCGCTGGCAGGGCAGACAATCAGCCCCTCTCCCGGTATTGTCCGCACCAAATGATGGAACTGCCGCTTAATGGCATCCAAATCGGGGAAGATATCGGCGTGGTCATATTCCAGGTTATTAACAATGGCAGTGCGCGGGCGGTAATGGACAAATTTTGAGCGTTTGTCAAAAAATGCCGAATCGTACTCATCCGCTTCAATCACAAAAAAATCCGACTCGCCCAGCCGTGCCGAAACGCCAAAATTCAACGGGATGCCACCAATCAGAAATCCCGGCTTAAAGCCTTGCATTTCCAGAATCCAACTGAGCATACTGGTGGTGGTGGTTTTGCCATGTGTACCGGCCACCGCCAACACCCATTTGTTGCGTAACACCTGTTCCGCCAACCATTGCGGCCCGGAGACATAGTTTAGGCCACGGTTTAACACCGCCTCCACTTCAGGGTTGCCCCGCGACAAGGCATTGCCAATAATGACGCAATCTGGGTTGCCAGCAAGATTTTCAGCCCGATAGCCTTCCATTAAGCGGATGCCTTGCTGCTCAAGTTGTGTGCTCATGGGCGGATAGACATTCTGGTCAGAACCGCTGACTTGGTGGCCCATTTGCCTTGCAATAACGGCAAGACCGCCCATAAAAGTGCCACAGATGCCTAAAATATGAATATGCACGGTTGAATCCGAAAAATTTACCAGCAGTAGGCGACAGGCTTACCCACGTCCAAACAATGGGTTATATTAAAATTCAGCATCGTGGTAAATGTTCTGCACGTCATCCAATTCATTCAACATATCCAAGAACTTTTCAAACAACGCCACGTCATCACCACTAAGTGCGGTGTTGCCTTTGGGTAAAAATTGGATTTCATCGACATCAAAATCCACCTCGCCCAACGTATCCATTAAGGCTTGCTTGGCTTTAAAATAATCACCGGGTGGTGTGAACACGGTGATTTTGCCGTCTTCGCTTTCCACATCAGTCACATCCACATCAGCAGACAACAAGGCTTCCAAAACCGCATCTTCATCGTCATGAACGAATGCCAAAATGGTGGTATGGTCAAACATGTGGCTGACCGCCCCCTGAATGCCAATTTTAGCCTTGGTTTTGGTAAAACACTGGCGTACATCGTTAAAAGTACGGTTAGGGTTGTCGGTCAGGCAATCGACAATGACCATGCAACCACCCGGGCCAAAACCCTCGTAGCGGGCTGGGGCAAAATCTTCACCGCCTCCACCTTTAGCCTTGTCGAGTGCTTTGTCAATGACATGAGCCGGTACTTGAGCTTTTTTGGCGCGTTCCAGTAAGCCACGTAATGCCAAGTTACCAGAAGGGTCCACGCCCCCCGCTTTAGCGCATACGTAAAGTTCGCGGCCGAATTTACTATAAACTTTAGTTTTCGCTCCGGCTGTTTTGGCCATCGACTCTTTACGGTTTTGGTAGGCTCTACCCATTGGAAACGTGCTCCATTAAAAATATAAAAATGCCGATTTTACAGCTAACGGTTCATCTAAGGAAACTTTTAGTCTGTCCAGATAGGGGAATAGGGCGGGCTTAGCCAATTGCAAAGGTTCATTCGGCAGGCTTGTTGCTGGCGGCTTGCTTTTTTAAGCTGGCTTTCACTTCGGGCGGCATGTAGTTTTCATCATGCTTGGCTAGCACTTCCTCGGCGACAAACACGCCACGGCCATCGAGTTTGCCATTGGCGACAATGCCTTGGCCTTCACGGAACAAGTCCGGCAATATGCCGGTATATTGCACTGCCACTTCTTTGCTGTAATCAGTCAGTTTAAAATGCACTGTCAAGCCATCCCCTGGGCGTTGCACCGACCCTTTGACGACCATTCCACCTAAGCGGAACAACCGGTCGGGAGGGGCTTTGCCTGCCAGCACATCACTGGTGGAAAAAAAGTACATCAAGTTTTCGTTAAATGATTTAAGGGCAAAACCAACCCCCGCACCAATACCTGCCACCATCAAGACGATCAGGATTAAACGTTGTCTTCTTAGCGGTTTCATGACTTTTGCCGTGCTTGTTTACGCGCCAGCTGCCGTAAAAACTGCCGTCGTTTGCTGATGCTTATAACAACGTTCGCCACCAGCACCAAACAACAAATGCCGTAGCTGGTCCAGACATAAAAGGCATAGCCGCCCATGGCAAAAAACGCTTGTAAGTCCATCATTTTTGCTCCGCCAGCATTTTTTTGACCCATGCGGATGTCCGTTCACGCTGTAACAGTTCCAGTTGTGCCCGTTTTAGCATGGCAATCAAATAATAAAACTTAAAGGCCCCTGCCATTACCAGCAATGGCACCAACATACTGACATGGATGGAAGGCTTGTCCATTTTGGTCACGGTGGGGCCCTGGTGCAGCGTGTTCCACCATTCTACTGAATAATGGATCACCGGTATGTTGACCACCCCGACCAATGCCAGAATCGCCACCGCCTTCGAGGCCGTGCGTTTGTCGTCAATCGCGTTATACAGGCCAATTACCCCTAAATATAAAAACAACAAAATCAATTCAGAAGTCAAACGGGCATCCCAAACCCACCAAGTGCCCCACATTGGCTTGCCCCATAGCGAACCGGTGACCAAGGCAATAAAAGTAAAACAGGCACCGACGGGGGCGCTGCTGATGGCGACAATTTCTGCCAGCTTGATGCGCCAGATCAGGCCGATTGCCCCAGTGACCGCCATCATCACATAGATAAACAAGGACATCCACGCACTGGGTACATGGATATAAATAATGCGGTAACTATCGCCTTGCTGGTAGTCGGGCGGTGCCAGATAAAGGCCGCCATATAAGCCAATCGCCAATAACACGACAAAAATAGCAATCAACCAAGGCATGAGCTTTTCAGTCAGGGCATAAAAATGTGGCGGCGAAGCCATACGGTGGTAAAAACGGACAACAGGGGCGGGGATTAAGGCCATGCTAATTTAACTGGACTAAAAAAATTGGCGGTTAAGCTAACCGGTGGCATTGTTCTTAGTTAGGGCAGGGGCGAGAACCCCCATTATCGAAGCTAAAGCCGCTATTTAACAACCCGTAAAGTGGGCCGGGCAGGCTGCTTGGATTCTGGCGCAGGCGTGCTGCCGTCATCATCATCGTTTTCTGGGTCAAACACCATGCCCCTGCCATTTTCTTTGGCATAAATGGCCAATACTGCCGAAGTGGGGGTGACAACATGCATGGACACACCGCTAAAGCGCGTGTGAAATTCTATCAGCTCATTTCCTAAGTCAAGCCCGTGTACCGCTTGGGGACGGATATTAAGCACTATTTTACCGTCTTCGGCGAACTGCAAGGGCAAAATGGCGTTCGGGTTGGTGGCATCCACCAGCAAATGCGGGGTTAGCTGGTTGTCAATAATCCAATCGTACAAGGAGCGGATCAAATAAGGTTTAAGGGAGGTCATGGAAGCCAGCAGTTATAAGTTTATTTGGGGAATTCTGTCATTTCTTTTTCAGCATTGCTTAAGCTGCGTTTGAATGCTGGCCGTCTGAACAGGCGCTGCGCGTAACTGTTGATGGCATCGTCCGGTGTGGAAACATCAATGCCCATGCTGGGCAAGCGCCATAGCAGCGGGGCGATGGCGCAATCAATCAACGAAAACTCATCACCCATAAAATACGGGCGTGCGGCAAAAATAGGGGCGGAAGCCAATAGGCTTTCGCGCAACAATTTTTTGGCGCGGGACGCTTTTTTTTCGCCGGAACCCAAGATTTCTTCCAGCATCTGATACCAATCTTGGTCTATGCGTTTGATGACCATGCGTGAATTGGCTCGTGAAACCGGGTCCATTTGGTGCAATGGTGGATGGGGAAAGCGTTCGTCAAGGTATTCCATGATAATCCGCGAGTCATATAGCACCAAATCCCTTTCGATCAAAGTGGGCGATACGCCGGTCGGGTTTAGTTCAAGCAGTTCTTCAGGCGGGTTGTTCGGGTCGTAAAATTCTATATCAGCGGCAATACTTTTTTCGTACAGGACAAAACGGGCGCAGTGGCTCATAGGACAAGTCGGGGACGAAAACAATGTCATTACAGACTTACGGGTAATAATGTTTGCCACAAATAACAACCTCTTTAGGCGAAGTGCAGATATAAAGTCATATTATAGCATACTAGCCCCCGCAACTTGATAGGTTGCGCCATATAGGTATGATTTTTATGACATTTAAAACGTCCCTGTTTTAAGATTGCCAATTTAATGGATGTCGCGCCAATACTCCTTCTTAAGCAGATAGGCAATGATTGTGAACACTAATAAGAACAACAGTACAAACTTGCCCAAGCTTTCACGGTTCACTTTTTCAGGTTCGCCAACATAATCCAAAAAGTTGACCAAGTCATTGACCATGCGGTCAAATTCGTGTTCGGACAAGACCCCGGGTTTTACCAGCTCTAGTTCGGTGTGACCACCCCAAATGGTTTTTCTGATTTCAGCGTGCTGTTCGCCTTGTTGTTGCCACAAGGGGTTGGGCATGGCGGTGTCAGGGAACACCAAGTTGTTTACGCCAAATGGACGGCTAGTGTCCACATAATAGCTTTTCAGGTAGCTATACAGCCAATCGGGCCCACGTGAACGCGATATTAAAGACAAATCGGGCGGTTGTGTGCCAAACCATTTTTCAGCGTCATGCTTGTTCATGGCGCTTTTTAATTGGTCGTAAATGCTGGCGCCTTCCGGCGCTATATCGCGTAGCACGGTTTTTTCATCAACATGTTCGTCCAAGGCGATACGTAGGTAACGCATATACTTGGCGGAATGGCAACCTAAGCAATAGGTGACAAAATGCTTGGCTCCTCGTAATAACGAGGCTTTGTCATTAGGGTTGATATTGGCTTTTTGCAGCTCGACTTGTTCGGCGGCATGGGCACCGAAAGACAGGCACAGCAACAGTAACAGGGTGTTGGTAAATGTTTTCATATCAGTCGAGGCTCTTTTTTATGCTGTTTGCCAAACGGGTTGCAACGTGACGGACACCGCCGGGTTTAGCCCGCCTTGAATAAAAAGACCCTCTGAAAGCTGCGTCGCCAATTTCTGGGCGGTCGGGTTTCAGTTCAGTCATTTCTTCAATGATTAGGGGCAACTGCTCTTCAATGTCCTCTAACAGGCTATGGTGATGGGTGACACGTTTAGGCACCGGTTTGGTTTTTTCCCAACGGGTATACAACGGCATCAACAGGAAGAAGCCAAAGTAAACGGCGGTGAATATCCGGGCGAACAAGGTGGAGGTCGGGGTGGCGGGTTGCGTACCCAGGTAGCCCAGGCTTACGAAGCTGATAACAAACAATAGCAAAGCTTTTTTATACAATCCACCACGATAGCGGATGGACCGGACTGGATTGCGGTCCAGCCAAGGTAACAGGAACAGCACCACGATGGCGCCGCCCATGCCGATGACACCGGCAAACTTGTCAGGAATCGCACGCAAGATGGCGTAAAACGGCGTGAAATACCAGACAGGGGCAATATGTTCCGGTGTTTTCATCGGATCAGCAGGGATAAAGTTGGCATGTTCAAGGAAATAGCCCCCCATCTCCGGCATGTAAAAAATAACGGTGGTGAAGAAAATAAGGAACACGCCAACACCAAACAAGTCTTTTACAGTGTAATACGGATGGAACGGGATGCCATCTAAAGGGATGCCGTTGACATCTTTCAATTTTTTGATGTCAATCCCGTCAGGGTTGTTGGAACCCACTTCGTGCAGGGCGACAATGTGCATAAACACCAGCATCACCAGCACCAATGGCACAGCAATGACATGGAAAGCGAAGAAACGGTTCAGGGTGGCATCAGAAACCACATAATCACCTCTGACCCAAAGCGACAGGTCATCACCTATCACCGGAATAGCACTGAACAGGGAAATAATCACTTGCGCGCCCCAATAGGACATTTGTCCCCAAGGCAGCAAGTAGCCCATAAAGGCTTCTGCCATCAGGCAAACGAATATCAGCATACCAAATATCCAGATCAATTCGCGCGGTTGCTTGAATGATCCATACATGATGCCCCTGAACATGTGCAAGTAAACCACAATGAAAAACGCCGATGCGCCAGTGGAATGCATGTAGCGGATTAGCCAACCCCAGTTGACATCACGCATGATGTATTCAACCGAATCAAACGCCAGTTTAGCGTCGGGTTTGTAATTCATGGTCAGCAAAATGCCGGTGGCAAATTGGTTGACCATGACCAGCAAGGCCAAGGAGCCGAAAAAATACCAGATGTTAAAGTTTTTGGGCGCGTAATAATGCGCCATGTGGTCGTTCCACAATTGGGCTAAAGGGAAACGGTCTAAAATCCAGTTGCCACTTTGGGCAAAGCGGTTGATTTTCATGCGCTTTTATCTCCATCAGGTTCACCGATAATAATTTGGCTATCGGTAATATAGCGGTACGGTGGTATTTCTAAATTGGTGGGTGCAGGCACACCACTATAGACACGACCGGCCAAATCAAACCAAGAGCCGTGGCAAGGGCAGAAAAAACCGCCTTTCCAACGTTCGCCAAGATCATGGGGGGCGATTTCTGGGCGGAAAGTAGGCGAGCAACCCAAATGCGTGCACAGGCCAACGGCAACCAAAATTTCCGGCTTGATGGAGCGGTAAGGGTTTTTGCTGGCTTCTGGTTGGCTGGATTTTTCTGAGCGGGGGTCGCTTAGCTCACTGTCCAAGGTTTTTAATGTATCCAGCACCGCTTGGGTGCGGTTCAGCACCCATACCGGTTTGCCGCGCCACTCCACGCGCAACAGTTGCCCCGTTTCCATTTTGCTGATGTCAACAGTCACCGGGGCGCCAGCGGCCATTGCTTTGACACTCGGTTGCATCTGAGCTAAGAACGGGACTGCCAAATAACCGGTGCCCACTGCGCCAACCACAGTCAAGGCCGTGGTCAAAAACTGGCGTTTGGATTTATCGACGCCTTCAATATTCATTGCTAAATTCTCCTGATTGTGGCAGTGCTTGCGCCGCACATTTTTGTTATCGCCAGCCAATATACCATTTAAAGCCAGTGCATTTGAAGCGGTCAAGCCTTTTTGTCCGCATCCTTTTACAGCCAATTTTGAGCGGCTGCCTGTGCTTTTGGGCCGTCTTATTATAACCGCATGATCAAACAGTGTATTGATAATTAGTGGCAGGGCAAGCTAAATTAGCCGATATTTTTATAAAATGTTGTGTTTTTTTATTGTCAATACAGTTGGTCACCGAGCTAACGCGTTGCCCAGTGCCGATAAGAATGCATTGTTTTCCTCTACCGTGCCGACCGTAACGCGTAAGCAATTTTTCAGCAAACCGCTTTGCGGGTTGAGGTTTTTGATTAGCACGCCGTGTTGTTTGATAAGCTCAAATAACCGGTCTGCTTGCCCGTCGGCGGTCTTAAACAGAATAAAATTGGCGGCGCTTGGGTAAGCGTGAATGTCGGCAAAGTTGTTCAGCTGGTCAAACAGCCGTTGCCGTTCGGCGCATATTGTGGCAGTTTGCTGGTCAAACAGGCTTTGTTCCGATAAGGCGAAAACAACACTTAGTTGTGTCAAGCAATTGATATTGTAAGGCAGTCGGATTTTGTCGAGTTGCCTAATAATGTCACTAGGCCCGGCCAGATAACCTAAGCGCAAGCCCGCCAAACCCAGCTTGGAAACCGTGCGCATGACCAGTAAATTGGGATAATCCGCCAGCCTGTCCATAAAGCTGGCTTGCGCGAAGGGTGCATAAGCTTCATCAATCACCACCAAGCCCTTGCTGGTTTCCAGGAGGGTGATAATGGCCTGTTCACTGAACAGATTGCCGGTAGGGTTGTTAGGGTAGGCAATAAAAATCAGCGATGGTTGATACCGGGCAATAGCGGCCAGCATAATCGGCAAATCCAGCTCAAAACTGTCCGCCAACAGCGGTACAGGAATATAATTGAGCCCCAAGCAATCGCTGATTTGCTTATACATCACAAAACACGGCACCGGTGCCAGCACGCTGGCAGAAGGTGGCAAGGCCATCAACAGCATTTGGATGATCTCATCGGAACCGTTGCCCAGCAGCAGCGCAACATCGCCAGTAATCTGGTTTTGCCGCTTTAAGGTAGCGGTCAGTTGTTTGGCTTCCGGGTCGGGGTAACGGTTGATAGGGCTGTCCCGCAAACAGTTTAGCCATTCGGTCTTGATGGCTTCAGGCCAACTATAAGGGTTTTCCATGGCATCCAATTTTACCAGCCCTCGTGCATCCGCCACTTTGTAGGCGGATAGCGCAAGGACTTCTTCACGGAACAGCGAGGCGGCAAGGTTTTCTGTGGTCATGGCGGGTTAGGGTATTATTTAATGCGGTATTCGGCAGAACGGGCGTGGGCGGTCAGGCTTTCGCCCCGCGCTAAAACGGAGGCGACTTTGCCTAGGCTATCTGCACCTTCAGCGGAACAATTGATCAAACTGGTGCGTTTTTGGAAATCATAAACGCCTAACGGGGAAGAAAAACGCGCAGTGCCTGATGTGGGTAGCACATGGTTTGGGCCGGCACAATAATCGCCCAAGGCTTCAGCGGTATGTCGGCCCATAAAAATAGCACCGGCATGGCGGATTTTTTCGCACAGCATTTCAGGGTGTTCCACTGATAATTCTAAGTGTTCTGGGGCAATCCTATTGGCAATGTCGGCGGCTTCAGCTAAGTTGGCTACTTTAATCAATGCCCCGCGTGTACTGAGCGAAGCACGGATAATCGCGGCACGTTCCATGTCTGGCAACAGGGCATTTATGCTGTCAGCTACCGCCGCCAAAAAATCACCATCATCACTGATTAAAATGGCTTGCGCATTTTCGTCATGTTCGGCTTGCGAAAACAAATCCATGGCAATCCAGTCTGGATTGGTTTTGCCATCGCAAATCACCAAAATTTCTGAAGGGCCGGCAATCATATCAATACCTACCTGACCGAACACCAGTTTTTTGGCTGTGGCCACATAGATATTACCGGGGCCGACAATTTTGGCGACAGCAGGGATGGTTTCCGTGCCATAGGCCAAGGCCGCTACAGCTTGGGCGCCGCCAATACTGAAAACGCGGTCAACCCCAGCAATATAAGCCGCCGCCAGTACCAAGGCGTTGGTTTCGCCGTTGGGTGTCGGCACCACCATAATCAGTTCGCCAACGCCCGCTACTTTAGCGGGGATGGCATTCATTAACACCGAAGAGGGATAAGCGGCCTTGCCGCCCGGCACATACAAGCCCACTCGGTCTAGCGGGGTGATTTTTTGCCCCAACACCGTGCCATCAGCCTCGCTATACTGCCAAGATTGCAATTTTTGTTGTTCCGCATAAGACAATATGCGTGTGGCAGCGGCTTGCAGGGCTTCTGCCTGCGCTGTTGGCAAAGTGTCCCAAGCGGCTTTTAACGAGGCCTTAGGCAATTCCAATTCGTGAGCGACACTGATATGGCGTTGGTCAAAGCGGTTGGTGTAGTTGATGACTGCCATATCACCGTTACTGCGGACGTCGGCAAGGATAGCCAATACCCGCTGTTGTAGGTCCAAATCGTCAGATTCATCCCAAGTCAGCAGCTGTTGCAGTTGTTGGTTGAAATCGGGGTGGTTGGTGTCGAGTTTTTTGATGGTGATGTTAGGCATATTGCACTTTATTCTGAAATTGAATCACAAAATTTGAAGAAATTATTTAGGCTAGATAAATGCGATGTTTCATTAATCCGTTTCTGCAGTTGTTCCAAATAATGCTTTTCATATACTGCGTTAGGATTGACCTTGGTATATCGTATATTTTTTTCTGCCAGCATAGCCTGTAAATAGCATTTGTGATAAGCAGAAACCGATCCCCTAAAATTTGGCTGTTTGCCCATTAATTCAGGGTCTAATTGCGACACGTCATAAAATTTGGCATGATGATAAAAGTCGCTATGCTTACCAACGGTCTTTTTATAAGCCTTTTTATTACCCAAAAAACAAGTTTCCATACAAGATTTTTGCGCGACTACTTGCAAGCGACATGAAGGTATTAAAGAAACAGATTTGTTTTCAATAATTTTTAAACCTCATCAATTTTTTCCTGTTCATTAAAGTCATCGGCATCAATGACCAAAATAAGGTAATTGTAATTGCCCAGTTCATTAATTTCAGCAAAGGAATCAATGAGTGTTACATCAAGCAAACGGGGATAGCCCATGCCACTGATCAAATAATAGTTATTGTTAGTTGCATATTTGGCAAATTTGACACGAGATAAATCAGGAAGCAGATGATTTAACCATTTTGGGTAAACTTCTATTTCAGTTTTTCCTTCAACTAAAAAATACAGGTTCAATTGGCGGTACCTTCCGAAAAAGCTGCCAAGTTGGCCAGTTGTGTAAACGCTTGGTGTTTGGATCTGCCAATGCCAAATTTTTCGGCATCTATTGCTTTAACAACACTTCCATTTCTGGTGACTATTTTCCAGTGTTCAAAACCTACATCATTGATGATATAAGGGTGGTGGCTAGTGATGATAAATTGCAGATTACGCTCAGAATCTAAAATGCTACGGGTAACTTGGTTAATACAATTGATACCCAAGCTGTTTTCGAATTCGTCGATTAGAATAACCGTGTCATCGGCACACAGATATAATTCCGCTATATGCATTAAGCTTCGAAACATGCCAGATGAAATCTGGTTTTGGTGAATCCAATCTAATACACCTTTTTCTTTAATCGCAATAGATGGTATTATTGAATTAAAAATGGATGAAATGGCATCAACAGTAATTTTTTCAACGGAAGGGAAAATATCGATAAACAAATTTTCAATTTCATTGAATATTGGGTAATTTTTTTTACAGCACAAATAAAACTTGTTTCTTATAGTTTCCTTACTGTTCCTGATTGATTCAATACTATCGTACCTGTTTAATTTTAATTCAATATCATCCGCTTGGCAAAAAACAGGGAATTGATTGCTATCATTGAAGCTATTGTTAAAAACAATTTTTTCAAAACTTTCAAAAATGTCTTTTATTAAAGACTCTTCGTTCAGCAGATAAATAGTACTTTTTTCTTGAGGCAATTGAACTGTCTTTTGCCCGTTAAATATAATTTCTTTTGCATCTCTTTTTATAATATGCTTATCATTAATAAATAAATTTTCAAAATAAATATTAGGATAGTTCCATTGTGGTTCTGGAAAAGGCTCGAATGGAAAACGAGTACCTGAAGTTACAATGCTCTCGAATTCCCCGCACCATTTACAGTCCTCACCTTTATTAGATAAAAATTCTATTTCCCATTTAAATCCATTAAATAGCTCTCCATGTGAAATATTTTTTAAATTAAGCAAGGCTTTCAATATTTGAGTTTTGCCTACTCCAGATGCTCCGACCAGTAAGGTTAGTGGCTTGAATGGCACTGACTCAAGCTTCCAATTTGTTGATTTATCCTGATACATCAAAGATTTAATGTACATAATAAGCTTAAGATAATAAACAGTTAAACCAATAAAATCACCGCTGAGCCAGCGCGGTTTCCAATTGCGCCAACAACTCAGCAACCAGCTGATGTTTCATCTTCATGGCCGCTTTATTGACCACTAAGCGCGAACTAATGTCCATAATCAGTTCACGCGGCTCAAGGTCGTTGGCGCGCAAAGTGTTGCCGGTTTCCACCAAGTCAACAATACAATCAGCCAAGCCCACCAAGGGAGCAAGCTCCATCGATCCGTATAACTTAATGATTTCCGCTTGCACACCTTGGGCGGCAAAATACTGTTCGGCAATCTTCACATATTTGGTGGCGACGCGCACCCGCCCCGTAATGGCCGGTGCATTTTTATGGGCAGCGGTCATCAACCGGCAACGGGCAATCTTTAAGTCCAGCGGTTCATAAAGGTTTTCCGCACCATGCTCGATCAGCACATCTTTACCGGCAATCCCCAAATCCGCCGCCCCGTACTCGACAAAAGTAGGCACGTCAGTGGCGCGGATAATCACCAACTGCACATCGGTACGGGTCGTGGCCAGAATCAACTTGCGCGAAGTGTTAGGGTCGTCGGTTGGAATAATGCCCGCTTCAGCCAGTAGCGGCAATGCTTCATCGTAAATGCGGCCTTTGGAAACGGCAATCGTCAACATATGAAAACCTTATTTGGGGACTCGGCGTATGGTGGCGCCCAGCTGTGTCAATTTTTCTTCAATATGGTCGTAGCCACGGTCAATATGATAGATGCGGTCAACTAGGGTGTTGCCTTGGGCGATCAAGCCAGCCAACACCAAACTGGCGGAAGCGCGCAGGTCAGTGGCCATGACTGGAGCGGCTGTCAGCCGGTTGATGCCGGTGCAAATGGCGGTGTTTGATTCCAGCCGGATATCTGCACCCATGCGTTGCAATTCTTGCACATGCATGAAGCGGTTTTCAAAAATGGTTTCGGTGATGATACCGACCCCTTCCGCAACACAGTTAAGGGCGATGAATTGTGCCTGCATATCCGTGGGGAAGGCAGGGTAAGGCGCGGTGCGCAGTGAAACAGCTTTAGGCTTGTTGCTGTGCATATCCAGTTGTATCCAGTCCTCGCCGATGCTGATGTCCGCCCCAGCTTCGGTCAGCTTATCCAGTACTGCGTCCAGGATGTGCGGACGGGTGTTTTTTAATTTGACTTTGCCCCCCGTGATTGCACCAGCGACCAAATAAGTGCCGGTTTCGATACGGTCAGGCAAAATATCATAATGGATGCTGTCAACCCCTAGTTTATCAACACCTTCAATAACCAGTACGTTCGTGCCGATACCAGATATTTTGGCGCCCATTTTATTTAGGAAATGTGCCAAATCGGTCACTTCCGGCTCGCGGGCGGCATTTTCAATGGTAGTGATGCCATCCGCCAAGGTGGCGGCCATCAAAAGGTTCTCGGTGCCGGTCACCGTCACTTGCTCCAACACCAACCGACAACCCTTGAGACGATCCACTTTGGCGTGGATATAGCCGTTTTCTACGGTAATATCGGCACCCATTTTAGTCAGTCCATTAAGATGGATGTCAACCGGACGTGAGCCAATGGCGCAGCCGCCCGGTAAGGACACATGTGCCTCGCCATAACGGGCAAGCAACGGGCCCAGCACTAAAATGGAAGCGCGCATGGTTTTTACCAATTCGTAAGGCGCGTCATAGCTGCTGATGGTGGAACTATCGATTTCGATGTTCATTTTTTCATCGACCAATAGCTGCACACCCATCCGCCCCAATAATTCCATGGTGGTGGTGATATCGTGCAGATGCGGGATATTGCCGATAATGACAGGCGCTTCAGACAGCAAGGCTGCGGCCAAAATCGGTAACGCGGCATTTTTGGCACCGGAGATGCGGATTTCTCCATTGAGCGGCATGCCGCCGGTAATGATCAGTTTATCCATAAGAGGTCAAATAGTTAGGTTTGGTTTGAGCCAGGCCAGCAGACCTTGGCAAAGTATGGGCTGTTTTCCAAGCCACTGAGCGTTGCTAGCGTAAGCAGCTGCTGGGGGACATTTGTAAAGCTTAATGACACGTGCTGTTCACGGGCATATTTTATCCATTCGATCATCAGTGCAAGCCCGGCACTGTCGGTGCTGGAGACGGCTTGTAAGTCCAACACAACGGCTTTGCAATGCTTGGCACAGCTAATCAGCTTAATGGTTTTGTGGTCAATGGTTGCAAAAGTGAGTGTTCCCGTAACCAGGAAAACCCCGTTGCCTTGATGGCTGATGGTCAAGCCGCTCATTTTTTTTCTTCTGCGGCTTTAAACAAAAATTGCCCGATAGCTTTTTCAAGGATGATAGCTGATTGGGTAATTTCAATTTTGTCTTGGTCTTTCAACATGATTTCGGAACCACCGGCTTCCAGGTTGACATATTGTTCACCCAATAATCCCGCCGTAAAAATACTGGCGGTGGTGTCATCCGGAAAAGTGTTGTAGTGGCTGTCGATGTGCATCTCAACTACCGCATCATAAGTTTTAGGGTCAAAGGTGATGGCGCTGACTTGGCCAATCTTGACGCCGGCAGCAGATACCGGCGATTTGGCCTTTAAACCACCGGAGTTTTCAAAGCGGGCGGTGAGGGTATAGATGTCGTGTTCAGCATAAGCGCTGAGGTTGCTGGCATGAAAGGCCAAAAAAAACAAACCGGCAATTCCTGCGGCTACAAACAGACCGACCAGTGTATCTTGAGTGGGGGTGTGCGACATGTCAATCATCTCCGAACATGAGGGCGGTTAAAATAAAATCGAGTCCTAAAACGCTAAACGCCGAGTTGACCACGGTACGGGTGGTGGCACGGCTGACACCTTCTGCGGTTGGCGTGGCATCGTAGCCTTCAAATAAGGCGATCCATGTGGTGACAAAACCAAAGGTGATGCTTTTAATGATGCCGTTGACAATGTCATCCTGAAAATCAATTTTGGCTTGCATTTGCGCCCAATACGCACCGTCATCGACCCCCAGCAAACCTGAGCCGACCAGTTGCCCGCCTAAAATGCCAATGGCACTGAACAAACCCGCCAACAGCGGCATCGCTATCAGTCCGGCTAAAAAGCGTGGGGCAATGATGCGTTGGATAGGGTCAACCGCCATCATTTCCATGCCCGACAGCTGCTCGGTGGCTTTCATCAGGCCAATTTCGGCGGTCAGGGCAGAACCGGCACGACCGGCAAACAGCAGGGCGGACACTACCGGCCCCAACTCCCTGACCAACGAAGTGGCCACCATCAGCCCCAATGACGCTTCTGCGCCAAAGTCCGATAAGGTGTAATAGCCCTGCAAACTGAGCACCATGCCTACGAACAGGCCGGAAATGGTGATGATCAGAAAGGACAGGACACCGACGGAATAGAGTTGGTTGAGCAGCAATCGCGGACGCGGAATGACGCTGCCGATACCGGACAAGGTTTGCAGCAAAAACCGTGTGCCCCGCCCTAGCTTGGCAAAGCCGCCACGGGTAAGGCTACCGAGTAGTTCCAGTTGTTCGATCATGTTAACAAGACAAAAGGGTTAATAACGTTTTCCCGACAACAGCAAGTCATCAAAATAATCCTTGGCGGGATAATGGAAATGTACTGGGCCGTCCGCAGTGCCAGTCATAAACTGCTGTATCCAAGCCGATGGTGATTGGCGGATGGCTTCCGGCGTACCCTCGCCAATGATTTTTCCATCAGACAGCACATAGATGTAATCGGCAATGGCTGATGTTTCATGGACATCATGCGACACAATAATGCTGGTCAAACCCAATGCCGAATTCAACGACTTGATCAGATGCACCAAAACGCCCATAGAAATGGGGTCCTGACCGGTGAACGGTTCGTCATACAAAATCATCATCGGGTCCAAAGCAATGGCCCGCGCTAAAGCGACCCGCCGCGCCATGCCGCCGGACAGTTCGTTGGGCATAAAATCTTTGGCGCCGCGCAAACCGACCGCCTGCAATTTCATCAACACCAGTGAACGGATCATGGTTTCCGGCAAGCGGGTGTGTTCGCGTAGCGGAAACGCCACATTGTCATAAACGTTCATATCGGTCAGCAAGGCTCCACTTTGGAACAACATGCCGATACGCTTACGCAATTGGAATAGCTGCTTGCGTGGCAATTGGTGGACATTTTCCCCATCCACCACAATTGTCCCTTGTGCGGGCGGCAACTGCCCGCCGATCAGCTTCAACAAGGTCGTTTTGCCAGTGCCGCTAGGCCCCATGATGGCGGTGATTTTGCCGCGTTCAAAATCCAAGGAAACATTATCGAAGATAACTTTAGAGCCACGGGAAAATGACAGGTTACGGACAGAAACTAAGCTATTTTGATTGGAAACGTAGGTATCCATGCGTGGCAAGAAATAGTCCAAAACGTGGTATTGTCTACGACTATGGATTCTTAAGTCAATGCATTAACTTTACAATAATCCTCGGATACTTTACCAAGCCGTTGCAGGGGGCTTAGATCAATGCGTACAACTTGCTGTCTGGCGTTTATGGGGATACCAGAGATGAATCCGCACGCCCCCCGAGCGAAGCCGAAGGGAGCCGCAATCAGACAAGGTGACTTGGCAAACCATGCAATGTTGCCTCGCTTATTAGTTATCCATTATGCCGGGCGACACCGATTGCTTGGCGGCAACCACTGCATCATCGACACTCCAAAACAGCGTGTCCTGAAATTGCCCTGCTGCCAGGTCAAGCAACAGCTCCCTGATCGGGTCTTTCGCCCTAGCCAATAATAACCGAATATTCTGGTGGTCAAGGGTGTTGGCTAGCTCCAGCAGGCTTTCCGCCGCAGTGCTGTCAAGATTGGCGCTTTGTTCCAAGCTGACAATAAGCACTTGCACCGTGTCGGCTTTTTTTAAACGGTTGGCAATTTCAGACAGCACCCCCTCAACACTGGCAAAAAACAGCGGCTCTTCAGGCCGCAGAATCAGTATTGCCGCATGGGGCAGGGCATTCGGGTGGTTTTCCCTGTCTACATAATCGCGGGAATCACCCAGCTCCGCCAACTCCCTGACTTTGGGCTGGCTAAATGAACGTATCGCCGAAGCTAAAGACAGGCCAATGGCAATTAACATGCCGTGCAATACACCAAAAACCAACACTGCCAGCACTGCTGCCAAGGCCAGGTACTGGTCGCGGTTTATCCGCCAAAGATAGAGCAGGGCTTTGGGGTTGACGGCGTGGCTTAAAGCGTTGATGACGGCAGCCGCGACAATCGGTTCTGGAATTAATGCCAGCCAAGGCTGTGCAAAAATGACCACCAACAACAGCATTCCGGCGGCAAATGCACCGGCGCATTTGCTTTGCGCCCCTGCCTGTTCGTTGGCGGAACTGGCGGAAAAACCAGCACCTACCGGCATCCCTTGTAATAAACCTGCCAGCAGGTTGGCTGCCCCTAAAGCAAATAATTCCTGGTTAGGTTCTACCGTACTGCCGTGGTTTAGCGAGAGGCTGCGGATGCTGCCCCAGGATTCGGCGACAATAATAACCAGCAAGCCACAGGACATTTCACCCAGCTGCAGCCATTTTTCTAAGGGCAACACAGGCACGTTAAAATTCGGGGCGGCTAGGGTCACAGGGCCGACCAAGGCAACCGGTAAATTGGCAACGTCCGCCGCGCCACTCAGCATAATGCCGGACACCAACACCACAAAAGCGCCAGGTACGGCAGGCCAACGCTTTAACAGGCCTAACAAGGCCAAGGCAGCAAAACCAATAATGGCGCTCCAGCCCATCTCTTGATAGCTGCACTGCAACAGCTCCAAGATAATCTGCCAAGGGGCGGTGGCTGCAACGGGGATGCCCAATAGGATAGGCAATTGTTTGGTGATAATGGTGACCGCCAACGCGAATGAGAAGCCATGTAGCACCGGACGGGAAACGAATGCCGATAGCCGTCCTAGCCCTGCCTTGGCAAACACCAACAAACCGGCACCGGTCAAAATGACCAAGGCAAAGCCCAAATTGACCGCCGCATTACCATCGGGTGGATGTAAAGACAGCACCACCGCCGCCATCAGGGCCGCTGCCGACGACGTGGGGGCGACAATGGCAAACTGGCTGCCGCCCAGCCATGCGTAACAACTTAAACCGATTAGCAGTGCGGTGATGGCATGTTGGATGCTCAGATGGGCAATAGCGGCGTAGGCGATAGCCTCGGGCAACAAAATACTGGCAACCGACAAACCGGCCGCCATATCCGCAAGCCATAACCGTTGCCCTGTTATGCAGCCTAGTTTTTTCATAGGTATATCGGGTGCAGCCATTTCATACGATCTTGCACTGGATAAATGCATCTTCGTCGAATTCGTAAATGGCGCATAATCGGTGATAGCCATCCGCGATCACCACTTTGCCGTTTAGCGGGTCACGCACCAGCAGCAAGGGCGACAAGGCTTTGCCAGCATGTATTTTGTTACGGTCTTTTTCAATATGGTAGTTGCTTACCCCCAATAACGACAGTTGTGATGCCCTAAAAATATCCTTGGCTTTGAATGCCGCAATGGGAGCCAACCTAAGTGCCGCGATTATTTCAGCAACCTGTTTCGGGCTATATAACAGCGTCAGGTAAGATGCCGCCGCTGGGTAATCGTGGTTTTCCACGCCGGAAAGCCATTGTATGGCTTGCGCCTTTGATTTGCTCATGGTGAGTTTGGATTGCTAAATAGTAAGTTCACAGCCTGCTAGTCACTGACAATAGGTCGGCCCTGCGGCTCTGTTTGCTTGTGGTTCACTTTATAACTGATGTTAGGCAGTACGTTGGCTGAGCATAGTCGAAGTCAAAGGGTTCCCTTAGGCTTCGCTCAGGGAGCGGACGGTATTATCTTGTCCACTCTTCTACAAACAGATAGCTTTTTACATAACATCACTTATAACATTAAATCTTAGAGTCTTGTACAACTCTTATTTTGACCCAAAATAGTGCGTATAGCAGTAGGTGCGCCTCAATTTGTTGCATTTATTTGGCTTGGGGCAAAACAACCGCCTATCCCCGTTGCATTGGCCCGGGATGGCTACTTAGGGTTTTGGGTTGGCAAACTTAATGTAAATTTAATGGGTTGTTAGAAAATAGTTTTTGTAAATGATAAGCCATTGGCTGAATATCGGGCAATCCGGCAGATGCCATGCCTGATGCTCTATAGATCGCACCAATAGTGTGCATTTAGTCGCTATAGGGTTGCACCATTTGTGTTTGCCAGAATGCTTAGGCATTGTTTCTTAATCCCCTATTATTAAATGGTATGTAAATTGCATATTGATTGTAGGGCAACTTTTTTCATCGTGGTCTACGCATCCGAATGTACAAGCGCATACTGGAACATCTCAATACGGCAATATTGCTCTTTAGCAGGGATTTAAGGTTGCTTTACATCAACAGCACTGGCGAAATGATGCTGGCCGACAGTGCCAAGCATCTAAGGCGGCAAGCAGCCCGGGAATTGTTCAAAACGTCTGATCCGGCTTTGCTGATGAATATCAACCAGTGCCTTACAACAGGTGAACCCTTGGTTGACCGTGAGTTGGGCCTGAACCGGATGAGCCAGTCCTTGACCATCAATATCAGTGTTACGCCCCTGCTCGAAAACGATATTGTCAACGAGGTATTGGTGGAAATGCAACAAGTCGACAACCATTTGCGTATTTCAAAGGAAGAACAGCAATTAAGCCAGCAGAACACGGCGCGGCTATTGGTGCGTGGTTTGGCTCACGAAATAAAAAACCCTTTAGGCGGCTTGCGTGGTGCCGCGCAGCTATTGGACTTGGAGCTGCATGACCCGGAACTGAAAGAATACACCCAGATCATTATTGCCGAGTCGGATCGTTTGCAAGGCTTGCTCGATAAAATGCTGGGGCCAAACAAATTGCCTCATAAGGCATCCTTGAACATCCATGAGGTGTTGGAGCGGGTGCGCCAGCTGGTGCAAGTGGAAGCCAGCAGTAGCTTACGCATCAAATGTGATTATGACCCCAGTATTCCTAATGTCCACGCCGATAAAGACCAGCTTATCCAAGCCATTTTAAACATCACCCGTAATGCCGTGCAGGCGGTCGAAGGCAAGGGCTGCATTATTTTAAGGACACGCGTCCATCGCAACCTGGCCATAGGACGCAAGCAATATAAATTGGCGGCAAAAATCGACATTATCGACGACGGCCCCGGCATTGACAGCGACATGATCAACCAAATTTTTTATCCTATGGTCACAGGTCGTGCGGAAGGCACGGGGCTGGGGCTGTCCATTGCCCAAGCATTGGTCAACCAGCATAACGGTATGATCGAGTGTAACAGCGAGCCGGGGCATACGGTTTTTTCAGTTTATCTGCCTGTGGAGAACCACAATGAAAAGACCTGAAACGGTCTGGATCGTCGACGACGACAAATCCATCCGCTGGGTGGTCGAGAAGGCTTTGCAAAAGGCCGAAATCACCACGCGCAGCTTTGCCAATGCCAAAGATTTGTTGGCCGCTTTGGATGGCACTTTGCCAGATGCCTTGCTGACCGACATCCGTATGCCTGGCATGGATGGTTTGGAATTGTTGGACACTATCCAGCGCGATTACCCGCATTTGCCGGTGATCATCATGACCGCACATTCAGACTTGGAGAGCGCAGTATCGGCATTCCACGGTGGCGCGTTTGAATATTTGCCCAAACCATTTGACATCAAAGAAGTGGTGGAGTTGGCGCACCGTGCCTGTATCCACGGTAGGCAGCAGCTTGCCGCACAATCGGAAACCTTGCAATCAGGCACCGAAAGCTCGCCAGAAATCATTGGTGAAGCACCCGCCATGCAAGAAGTGTTTCGGGCCATAGGGCGCTTGGCACGTTCGCACATCACGGTATTGATCAACGGCGAATCCGGCACCGGCAAGGAGTTGGTTGCCAAAGCCCTGCATCGCCATAGCCCACGCGCAAAAAATCCATTCATTGCCCTAAATATGGCGGCAATTCCAAAAGACTTAATGGAATCAGAATTGTTTGGTCACGAAAAAGGCGCGTTCACCGGGGCGCAAGCACGCCGTTCTGGGCGTTTTGAGCAGGCGAATGGTGGTACCTTGTTTTTGGATGAAATTGGCGATATGCCCGCCGAGCTGCAAACCCGCTTGCTGCGCGTTTTGGCAGATGGCGAATTTTATCCGGTGGGCGCCCATACCTCTGTAAAAGTGGATGTGCGGATTATTGCCGCCACCCACCAAAACTTAGAAACACTGGTGGAGCAAGGCCGCTTCCGTGAAGACCTGTTCCATCGCCTAAATGTCATTCGTATCCATATCCCGCCCTTGCGTGACCGAAGACAAGACATTCCCTTATTGTTGAAGCATTTTTTAGGGCAGGCAGCGAAAGAACTGAGTGCTGAAACCAAACTGCTGAAAGTTGAGGCCGAAGCATTTTTAAGCACTTTGGACTGGCCCGGCAATGTCAGGCAATTGGAAAACACTTGCCGCTGGCTGACCGTCATGGCCTCAGGTCGTGAGGTGCATCTGCATGATTTGCCGCCAGAGCTAATGCACGGTCCGACAGAAAAAAGCGTCCATGGTGATGATTGGGAGTCCTTGTTAAGGGGGTGGGTTGACCAGCAACTGCTGAAAAAAGAAAACGACGTTGCCAAACAGACTATTCCTGCAGTGGAGGCAATTCTCATTAAAGCAGCGCTAAAATTTACCCACGGCAAACGCCACGAAGCAGCCATAGTGTTGGGATATGGCAGAAATACCCTGACCCGCAAGATTAAAGAACTGGGAATAGACGATTAGCAGGGAGGCAGCTAGGCATTGGCAGGCAATTTTGCCGACACCGCAAATATCGCTATAAACACCAGGCCACCCAGGCCCCATAATGCGTGTACCGGACTGACCTGTTGCGCGGTGGCAATGGTATAGCCGCCCACTGCCAACAGCATAGCCAGATTTTGAAAAAAGCCCTGTAAAGCCACTGCACTACCACTGCCAAAGCTCTGCTGGCCTTGTTCCTGTAATGCGGCATTAATCGGCACAATAAACAACCCGCCCAGCATCCCTATCGACAGCAATACCCCGCGGGCCGGCCATAGCGAGCCAGTGAAGCCCAATGCCACAATAGCCAGTGCCATCAAATAAGCAGGGATACGGGCGCGCCGCAAATGCTCCAAAGGGATCAGCCCCGGCACAATAGCCGAACCGATAATGATGCCTATTGCCAAAAACAGCGTTAACTCTGCTATTTCGCTGGTGTTTTTTAGCAGCAACACTGACGGTGCCCACGCCACCAAGATAACCCGCAAGGTAGCGGCCGAAGCCCAAAACAAAGAACCGCCCAAAATGGCAAAAAATGATCGCGGGGTGGTGAAGAACAGCCCCATTTGTTGCATAAACCGCTTGGCTTTCGAGCCGATAGGGCTAATCTTCACCTGTTGCGCGGGCAATGCCAAGGTTGCCAATGCGGAGATAACAAACAATGCCAAGCTGCCCACCAGTGCCCAGTCGGTTGAATAATCCGCGACTTTAGCCCCCACCAGCATCCCCAACAGAATCGCCGCAATAGTCGAACCCTCAACCCAACTATTGGCTTTCACCAAAAAAGCGTGTCCGGCCAGCTCTGGCAAAATGCCGTATTTGGCAGGGCTGTACAATGCCGCCCCCAAGCCAACAATGCAATAAGCCACTAATGGCTCTACGTTTAACAGTAACAAGCCTGCCCCTAATGCCTTAATCAAATTGGCAAGCAGTAAAACCCGTGCTTTGGGGTAATGGTCGGCAAAACCGCCCGCCCACGGTGCGATAACCACAAAAGACACCAGAAACACGCTTTGTAGCGCAGGCACATACCAGCTGGCAAGTTGTGCCGTGTGCATGACAATAGCGATAACAGTAAACAAAATGGCATTGTCGCCAAATGCAGACAAGAATTGTGCGATCAGTAGCGGGTAGATTTGTTTGTTCATTGGGTAAAGATTGTCCATGTAGGTAATCTGGCGTGGCTTCTCGGTAACAAACCATCATAATAAGTATTACTGGCCATTAAGCAGCTCAACCACAGCAGCATAATTAATTTTGCCGGTAGCCATGACCGGAATGCTGTCCACGCAAATGATTTTTTTGGGCAAGGCAACAGCCGACACGCCTTGGCACGCCTCAGACAAATCCGCCAGCTTGGCCTGTTTTTGGGTGGTCACTAAAATGATTTGCTCGCCCTTTTTAGGGTCGGGCAAGCTGATGGCGGCATGGTGGGCATCGGGCCAGGCACTGACTGCGTAAGACTCCACAGCTGTCAGTGAGACCATTTCACCACCCACTTTGGCAAAACGTTTGCTGCGCCCACGGATACTGACAAAGCCTTCTTCATCAATATGGACAATATCGCCGGTGTCGTACCAGCCTTTGCCGAACAGGGATTCGGTGGCAATCAATTCACCGGGACGGTCTGCGTGTAGATAACCTTGCATGATATTGGGGCCAGCTACATGTAGCTTGCCGCCTTCGGCAATACCCGGCACTGCTTCCAATTGATACTGCATGGCTGGCAATAGGCGGCCTACAGTGCCTGTCTTAAAATCCATCGGTGTGTTGACCGCCGCAACCGGTGCGGTTTCGGTCGCGCCATAGCCTTCTAAAATGCGGATGCCAAATTTGTCCGCCCACAATGCCCGAGTGCTGTCCTGCAATTTTTCTGCCCCCGCCACCACATAGCGTAAGGTATAAAAATCATAAGCGTGGGCTTTTTTGGCATAGGCTGCCAAAAAGGTATTGGTGCCAAACAGGATGGTGGCATTAATCTCGTAAGCAATTTCCGGGATCACCGCATAATGCAAAGGGGAGGGATAAAAGAACGTGGACATACCATTCAGTACTGGCAACAATGTGCCGACGGTAAAGCCAAAGGAATGGAACATCGGCAAAAAATTGAGTATCACATCTTGCGGGTTAAAACTGATGCGGGCAGCCACTTGTTTGAGGTTGGCAAGGATGTTGGCATGGGACAACACCACGCCTTTTGGTGTGCCTTCTGAGCCGGATGTGAACAACACCACCGCTGGGGCATCAGGATTGAAATATTTGTCTTTATACCAGAAATCGGTGGTGTGGCTTTGGAACAGGGCTTTAAGTTTGTCGCCAGCAGAAATGCCCGCCGCCAAGTCTTCCAAATAAACCAGATTGACTTGCTGGCTAAGCAGCTGTGCCTCTTCGGTAAATTTGCCCAGTTCAATAAATTTTCGTGAGGTTAGCACCGTTGTTACGCTAGCCGCTTGACAGGCCGCCAACATCCCCGCATAACCGGTCGAGTAATTGAGCATGGCTGGCACCCGACCGTGCAACTGCAAACCCAGCACTACATACAAAGTCTTAGTGGAATTGGGCAGGAACACCCCGACATTTTCGCCCGCCCCAGTCTGCTTAAGCAGTGCATTGCCCAAGGCAATAGTGCGGGTGATTAATGTATTGTAAGCCAACGGCACGCGTTCCAAATCTTCGGCAACGGTATGTTTGCCGCCGTGGATATGGCGGGCTTCCAGTAAGGCAGAAAAAATGGTCTGCCGGTAATGGCTGGTTGCAAACATCATTTCGGTCATGATGTCCGCCAAAATATGCCCGCTTGCCTTGCGGCGGTTTTTGCCGTTTTGCTCCAAGTGTTTTTTGATATGGGTGTGCGGCAAAATATGCAACGTAATTTTTGGGAACAGGCGCAGCCGAAAAATGCCCTGCATCTTGGAAAAATGGGTAAATTCCGTGCCGTGCACACGAATGGGCAAAATAGCCGCACCCGATTTGTCGGCAACCATCCCCGTGCCATCGTAAATTTTCATTAACGAACCGGTGGCGGTGATGCGGCCTTCGGGGAAAATTACCGTAACGCTGTCTTTTTGCAAGTGATGGACTAGGTTTTTTAGTGACAACGGATGGGTGGGGTCCATCGGGAAAACCGTGGCGAAGCGCAAAAAAGGCTGTAGCCACCAACGCTGGGAGATATGGGTGTTAATGGCAAAGGTAATGTCGTCCGGCAGAAATGCCCACAACAACAACGGATCAAGAAAAGACAAATGGTTCGCGATAATTAATACCCGCCTACCGGCCTTGTGGTAATTGTCCAAGCCTTTAACAGAGACCCTGAACACCAGGGCCAAAATCCAACGTACTATTTTTTTCAGCATCTTAGTGTCCAGGCGCAGTGGTAAAGTAAGGATTCTAATTTTTTGGCTAACTATAGCCAATAATAGCCGCCGGTTCGATGGAAATTTTAGGCTGCTATCGGCGACGCGGCAATCAACCCGAGTACAGCCAGTAAAAGCAGCTGTCCGTGTCCGCATAGCACAACACTCCCTTATAACGGCTAAATTAACCCGTAGTGCAGACAAACGTTGTTATAATGAACCCATAACTTATGGCTGCCGTGTGCTGTTAAGCGGGGCAGGTGCAATAGCAGACGGTTAAGGTAGCTAGATTGGTCACGTTGATATTGCTGAGGTAAAGGGGAAAGAGGTTGTGACAAATATTCAGGATATTACTAGTGTAATGAGTCCGGCTGAAAAGCGTGCGACCTATTCATTGGCGGCAGTCTACGCATTACGGATGCTGGGCTTGTTTATCATCTTACCGGTGCTGTCCTTGTTTGCCACGCAACTGGAGGATGCCACCCCCGCCCTGATTGGCTTGGCAATGGGCATTTACGGGTTGCCGCAAGTGTTGCTGCAAATTCCGTTTGGCCTGATGTCGGATCGCTTTGGACGCAAAAAAATAATCATTATTGGTTTGCTGATGTTTTTTGCCGGTAGCGTATTGGCGGCGTTATCCACCTCCATTTATGGTGTATTGGCGGGCAGGGCGTTGCAAGGCGCGGGTGCGGTGTCTTCCGCAATTATGGCTTTGGTGGCTGATTTGACCCAAGAAGCGCACCGCACCAAAGCCATGGCTGCCATTGGTGCCAGCATCGGTGCATCATTTGGCATTGGCATTACCGCCGGGCCAGTGATTGCCGAATGGGGCGGAGTCCATAGCGTGTTTGCCTTAACTGCGGTACTGACCCTGCTGGCGATCGCCACGGTTCTTTTTGTTGTACCCAATGCCACCAAAACCAAACTGCACCGGGATGCCGAATTTGTCCCCACGCAAATGTCCGAGGCCTTAAAAAATGCCGATTTGTTGCGCCTGAATTACGGCATATTCACCTTGCACATGATTTTGATGGCGCTGTTTGTGGTCGTGCCCACCCTTATGCGTAGCGCGGGCTTATCGGCAGGACACGATTGGCAAGTCTATTTGCCAGTGTTCGCCACCTCAATGGCGGTGGCTATTCCGTTCATCATCATTGCCGAAAAGAAACGCAAAATGAAACCCGTGTTTCTGGGCGCCATTGCCCTGTTGGCGATTGCCGAACTGGGTTTGCAGCAATTTCACCAAAACTTGATAGAAATCATTGCATTTTTGTGGCTGTTTTTTTGCGGCTTCAATCTGCTGGAAGCCACCTTGCCGTCGTTGGTCTCTAAAACAGCGCCAGCCGACCTAAAAGGCACCGCTATGGGCGCTTATTCCAGTTCACAATTCATGGGGTTGTTTCTGGGAGGGGGGTTGGGTGGCTGGTTCAATGGCCAATACGGCGAATCAGCCGTGTTTATCTTCTGTGCCTGTGCCGCCTTAAGTTGGCTAGTGGTGGCATTTGCCATGCGCCCGCCACGCTATTGGTCCAATCTGTTGATCTCACTAGACAATCTTGCCAAGCAAGATGCCCAGCCCTTCCTCGACGAACTAATGGGCGTGGCCGGTGTACAAGAAGTCCGTCCCCATTTTGAAGAAGCCGTTGCCTATCTAAAAGTGGACAACCAACAGCTTGATAGCTCACGCTTACAACAGCTGATAGCCCAATATACCCACAGCCCTAATTAAAAAATATCCCTTAGTTATTGATGGATAGCCCATTAATTATTCATGTAGGTGCGGATTCATCCGTATAACACCCTTGCTTATTTTCAGAGAGATGCCCTCATGCCACATAGACGTTTTAAATCCAGCAAACCCGCCGCCAGCATCGCCACTTTAAAAACACTGGGGCTTACCAGCACAGCGCTGACTACTGATTTTAAGCACTACTACGGTTACCGGCTAGGTAGGGACGAAACCTGCCAGTCTTTGCATTATGCCTATGAGGCTTTGGCGCTGACTATCAGCGACCGCCTGACCGAACGGGGCAAGCGCACCTATAACGCCTATAAACAAGCCGACTGCAAACGCGCCTATTACCTATCCATGGAATTCCTGATGGGGCGCACGCTCAGTAACGCCATGCTTAACTTGGGCATCAACGATGAAACCACTTATGCCTTATATTCACTCGGTTTGGATTTGGAAGAACTGACCGAAAACGAACCCGATGCAGGTTTAGGCAATGGTGGCCTGGGGCGTTTGGCAGCTTGCTTTATTGACAGCTGTGCCACCTTGCAACTGCCTGTGGTGGGCTACGGTTTGCGTTATGAATACGGCATGTTCACCCAATCCATTGTCAATGGCGAACAAGTGGAAGACCCAGACCACTGGCTGCGCAACGGCAATGCCTGGGAAATTGAACGGCTGGAATATACCCAGCGCATAAAATTTGGTGGCCACACCGAAATCCATACCGATGAACACGGGCATACCCACGTCAGTTGGGTCGGCACCCAAGACGTATTGGCGGTGCCTTTCGACGTGCCCATTCCGGGCTACCGCAACGGCACGGTCAATAACCTGCGCCTGTGGAAAGCGACTGCCACCGAAGAATTCAACTTACAGGAATTCAATGCCGGTGATTATGTGGAATCGGTGGCATCAAAAAATACTGCCGAAAATATCACCATGGTGTTATACCCTAATGATGCCAGTGAAAACGGCAAAGCCTTGCGCTTGCGCCAACAATACCTATTAGCGTCTGCCAGCTTGCAAGACGTGATCGCCACTTGGATAGGCCGCCACGGTGAAGATTTTTCCGAATTTGCCGCCAAAAACACCTTTCAGCTCAACGACACCCACCCCAGCATTGCCGTTGCCGAGCTGATGCGCTTGCTGGTCGATAAGCATGGTCTGGGCTGGGAACAAGCTTGGCGCATCACTAGCCAAACCATGGCCTACACCAACCATACACTGTTGCCGGAAGCCTTGGAGCGTTGGTCAGTCAGTTTATTTAAGCAATTATTGCCAAGATTGCTGGAAATTATTTATGAAATCAATGCCCGCTTCTTGGCCAAAGTGTCGGCGCGTTGGCCCGGCGATGTAGCCCGTCTGGCACGCATGTCACTGATTGAAGAAGGGCATGAACAACACATCAGGATGGCCTATTTGGCCATAGTCGGCAGCTATTCCGTCAATGGCGTGGCGGCACTACATTCCAAGCTGTTGCAGCAAGGGCTGTTCCGCGACTTTTATGAGCTGTGGCCTAATAAATTCAACAACAAAACCAACGGTGTCACCCCCAGGCGTTGGCTCGCCTCCTGTAACCCCGACTTGACTGAACTGATCACAGAAACGATTGGAGAAGGCTGGCTGACCGACCTGAAGCTATTGAAAAAGCTGGAACCCTACGCCGAAGACAGCGCTTTCCGCAAGCGTTGGCATGAGATCAAACAGCAAGCCAAACAGCAACTCATTGACTACAAACGCAGCGAAGTGGGCTTGGACTTTGAAATCAACCTCAATGCCCTGTTTGATGTGCAGGTCAAACGTATCCATGAATACAAACGGCAATTGCTCAACATATTGCATGTCATCCATCTTTACGACCGTATCAAACGCGGCGACACTGCCAACATGGTCGACCGTTGCGTCATCATCGGTGGCAAGGCGGCCCCCGGCTATTTCATGGCAAAAAAGATTGTCAAGCTGGCCAACAACGTCGCCAATGTCATCAACCAAGACCCTGACATAGGTACGCGCCTCAAACTGATCTTCCTGCCCAACTACCGAGTGTCGGCCATGGAGAAAATTTGTCCCGGCACCGACCTATCCGAACAAATTTCCACTGCCGGAAAAGAAGCGTCAGGTACTGGCAATATGAAATTTATGATGAACGGTGCCCTGACCATCGGCACGCTGGACGGTGCCAACATCGAAATCCGCGAGGAAGTAGGCGACGACAACTTTTTCTTGTTTGGATTGACCGAAGACCAAGTTGAAGCAATGCGCGGCAATTACGACCCATCCGCCATTATTGCCCAAGACGATGAGTTGCAGCATGTGCTTAACTTAATCGAATGCGGGCATTTTAGCCAATTTGAACCCGGCATATTCGATGCCGTGCTGGCCTCTATTAAAAGCCCCCAAGACCCTTGGATGACCATAGCCGATTTCCGTAGCTTCGTGGACACTCAAAAACGCGTCGAAGAAGCCTATAAAGACCAAGAACGCTGGACTAAAATGAGCATATTGAATACCGCCAACAGCGGTAAATTTTCCACCGACCGCACCATTGCCGAATACAATCAGGAAATATGGAAACTCACCCCTGTGGTGGTCGACAATAAATTCTAAACGTGTTTAATATAGTCCTGTACGAGCCGGAGATACCCGCCAATACCGGCAACATCATTCGGCTGTGCGCCAATGTCGGGGCGCAATTGCATCTTATCGAACCCTTAGGTTTTGAACTGGACGACAGAAGATTGCGCCGTGCTGGCTTGGATTACCATGAATGGGTGACCGTCAAAACCCATCCCAACTGGTCGGCTTTTTTGTCAACTGAAGTGCCCACCAAACTGTACGCCCTATCGACCAAAGGCAACCAAGCCTACAGCCATAAAACCTACCAATCTGGCGATAGCTTTCTGTTTGGCCCCGAAACACGCGGCTTGCCCGCCGAAATTTTGCATTATATTGGGATTCAGCAGTGTTTGTATCTGCCGATGCAAGCCGAAAGCCGCAGCCTCAACCTATCCAACAGCGTAGCCATCGTATTATATGAAGCTTGGCGGCAAGCAGCTTTTGTGGGGGCTGTGTTAAAGGAATTGGCTTAGCCTTATGGCTTAACAGGCTGTTGAAAAAGTAAAATTTTGATTGAATTCAATCAATATGCAGTGCAAATTGCTTATAATAAGCACAATATGTTGTGCTGATTTTCTTGAAAAAAGAGTTTTTCAACAGCCTGTTAAGGGCAGTGGATTTTAGAATTAATGACAGGCATAATTAAATGCTAATGGTATTGAAAAATTAGGCATTGTTAATTTAGTATAGCATCTAGTTCGCCATTCCATTTGAGCATGTCCTTGCTTTTGCTGTAACATTTCGACTTTCGCCGTAGCCTGGCCAGAAAATGCCGGAACAAGCTGTTATAGCCTTCCACTGTATAGGTTTCGGCTTTGGATTGCGTATGCAGCCC
>Ga0207960_1000053_pt1 | contig 34599 bp, 31 predicted proteins | sample CryBogCBH29May08_FD_184613 | JGI IMG/M metagenome (GOLD analysis project Ga0207960, IMG submission 184613) | Freshwater microbial communities from Crystal Bog, Wisconsin, USA - CBH29May08 (SPAdes) | ecosystem: Environmental > Aquatic > Freshwater > Lake | place: Crystal Bog, Wisconsin, USA... | reverse complement strand
CGTTGAATAAATCGGGTAAAGTTGGTCTATTTACCTAGCCGATAAGAAGCGTTTTTTAAAAATACTACGCCTTAGTAGATGGGATGAATGAAATTGCAATTTAATCAGCGCTTCCCTAAAAAATTGGGCTGATTTTGTTTTGGGTGATAGACGGCTTCGGCTACGCCCGGCCAACGGGCCGATATTAGGTGCGTAGCCCAGGCCAATCCGAATGTTCCCCGAACTATCCCATCCATACCCTGAGCAAAGCCGAAACTAACCCGGTTAACCCCCCCCGGCTCATCAACCAAGCCAAACGTTCCCTGAGCGCAGTCGAAGGGCACCAAAAATACCGCAACGCTTGCCGAACAGCCGGCCAAAAAATCGGCAAATAATCATTGCAACCGCCCGTTTTTGCATAACTACAATAGCGACCAAAAGCCATTAATAACTTGGTGCCAAGAGCCCTTGCCAAGGCAAGTTTTTTTGCCACAAAAAAGCCAATTAAACAACATATAGCGAAGCGGCAATGAAAATTGACACGCTACCATTGCAATTATATTATCCGCCACTATGAACAGCAATAAACAAAGAAAAACAAGCCACTTGCCAAGCTAACGGACACTATTGGTGCTGGCAGGTTTAACCCTCAACCTAATGTTATAAAGGAAAACCGCCATGACCACACCCGTCACCCTAACCGTTGCCGAAGCCCTCGTTTATGCCCAGACTTCAAGCAACCCCATCATCATCCAAGACAGCAATGACAACATAGCCGCCAGTGCCGACGCGCTGGTGGCTTTGGGGGTGCAAATTGTTTCGTTGCAGGGTAATGATGATATTTTTTACCAAGCACTGAGCGCCGTCGATCTGCTGGTATTGTCTACCAAGACCTACTCTGCTAACGGCAGCCTTGAATTATTTACGACCGTCACCGACACGGCGGTCAATGTTGCGGCCAGCACTGCTGCTTTAGGAACTTATGCAGCGGGGCTGGTTCACGCCAAAACCGGCTTGAACCTCACCATCAACGACAGCTCCGCCAATATCGCCAGCAACGCCACCGCATTACAGGCACTGGCGGCGGGACTAGCAAAGGTCATTTATGGTGCCGGTCACAATATCCAAAATGACAACTATTTGGAACTCACCATCAACGACACCGCGGCTAATATCGCAGCCAACGCCAACGCCCTGCAGACGCTGGCGGCAGGGCTGGCACAGTATACTTATGATTCTGGACACAGCAACAACAACACCTTAGACCTCACCGTCAACGACACTGCGGCTAATATCGCAGCCCAAACCACCGCCCTGCAGACGCTGGCGGCGGGGCTGGCCAAAGACACTTATGCTTCTAACTTGGCGAACTACACCAACAATAACAGCTTAACCCTTTCCGTCAACGACACTGCAGCTAATGTCGCCGCCAAATCCTCAGCCCTACAGACGCTGGCAGCGGGACTGGCCCAGGACACTTATGATTCTGGCTACAGCAATAACAACGGCTTGACCCTCACCATCAACGACACCGCAGCCAATATCGCCGCCAAAAGCACCGCTCTGCAAACGCTGGCGGCAGAGCTGACCCAGGACACTTATGATTCTGGCGACAGCAATAACAACCGCCTGACCCTCACCATCAACGACAGCGCAGCTAATGTCGCAGCCAAAAGCACCGCCTTGCAGACGCTGGCGGCGGGGCTGGCACAAGACACTTATGCTTCTGTCTCCGGCAATAACAATTACAACAACAATAACAGCTTGGCCATCACCGTCAACGACACTGCAGCTAATGTCGCAGCCAAAACCACCGCCCTGCAGACGCTGGCGGCAGGGCTGGCCCAAGCCACTTATACTACTGACTTCGACAACAAAAGCAATAACAGCTTGGCCATCACCGTCAACGACACTGCAGCTAATATCGCAGCCAACGCCATCGCCCTGCAGACGCTGGCGGCAGGGCTGGCCCAGGACACTTATGAATCTGGCTACAGCAATAACAACAGCTTGACCCTCACCGTCAACGACACTGCGACCAATATCTTAACCAACGCCACTGCCCTGCAGACGCTAGCAGCAAGGCTGGCCAAAGACACTTATCCTTCTGGCTACGGCAATAACAACAACCACTTGACCCTCACGGTCAATGACACTGCGGCTAATATCGTAGCCAACGCCATTGCCCTGCAGACGCTGGCGGCGGGGCTGGACAAAGACACTTACTCTTCTGATTTCGGGAACTCCAGCAACAACAATAACAGCTTGATCCTCACCATCAACGACACGGCAGCTAATATCTTAACCAACGCCACCGCCCTGCAAACGCTGGCGGCGGGGCTAGCCCAGGACACTTATGCTTCCGTTGACCCGTACGGTAATATAATCACCTTAAACAACAACACCCTGACACTCACCGTCACTGACACGTTAAGTGCTGTCCTAACCAGCTTCGACAACCTCAACACCCTGTCAATAGCCATCACAGCTATTAAGTTAACGGACAACGGCTTCCCTGCCGCGACCCTGACAGTCAGCCAGTATACCGCCGACGCGGCACTGCTCGCCAAAATCAGTACCCCTTATAGCCTCAGCATCACCGACAGCGCAGTCAATGTCGCCACCGCGCTCGACACATTGCTGTCCAACGCCGCCAAACTTAGCGGCATAGCCCTCACCGATGGCGGTACGCCCGCACTCGGCCTCACCGCCAGCCAGCTGGTTAAAGACGCCAGTGTGCTAGGCAAAATCAACACCCCCTACACCCTTAATATCAGCGGAGAATTGGCTGCCAAAGTCGCCACCGATATTAATAATAGCCATGTCACTAGCATTGCCGTAGGGGACACCGCTGCCCACATCAGCACCAACTTGACCACTTTGGCAGCCAACGCAGGTAAAATTTCCACCATCACCTTGACCGACCCAACCACCCCCACCCTGTCCATCAGCGCCAGCCAATTCGTGCCCGACGCCCCCGTGCTGGGCAAAATCAGCAGCCCCTACAAACTCGCCCTGACCGACAAAGGCATCCCCGCCATTGCCCTGACCGCTAGCCAATACAGCCAGTACAGCGCACAGCTGGCCAACATCAGCACCCCCTACAGCCTGAAAATCAGCGGCGAAACCGTCGCCAACCTCAGCGCCGACCTCAACAACAGCCACGTCAGCTCAGTCGGCATCACCGACAGCGCCGCCAACGTGCTGGCGGTGCTGGATACATTAGTGCCCGATGCCGCCAAGCTCAGTGGCATTGCCCTGACCGATGGCGGCACACCCGCACTCGCCATCACCGCCACACAATTCGTCAAAGACGCCAGCGTGATCAGCAAAATCAGCGCCCCCTACAGCCTTAGCATCAGCGGTGAACTGGCCGCCAAGGTCGCTACCGATGTTAAAAACAGCCACGTCACCAGCATTGCCGTGGTGGACAGCGCCGCCCATGTCAGTGCCAGCCTCGCCACTCTGGCAAGCAACGCCAGCAAGCTGTCCGGCATCACCCTGACCGACAAGACCACCCCCACCTTGTCATTGACAACCGCACAAGTCACCGCCGACCTGGGCGTGCTGAACGCCATCAGCTCGCCTTACCTGTTGTCGGTCAAGGACACCGTCGCCCACATCAACGGCTTGGACTTGTCCGGCGTGCATGACAGCCAGATCGAAATCATGCCGACGTCTTTGCTGGCCACGCTGACCGAGAACAGCCAGATCACCGACCTGAACCTGGCGCAGATCAAACTGACTGGTGTTTCCATCACCGAAAAGGCCTACCAAGGCAGCGGCACCGAAGTGGACATCGTCAACAGCAAGGGCGCGGTCATCAACCAGCTGTTCTTTACCCATGATACTGAAGCCCAGCTGCATTTGCTGGGCATTGGCACTACCGTGGTGCATGTGATGTAAGCTCGGAGAGGTGTTAAGCGGCAACATCCAAAACAGTGGTGTTGCTGCTTGATGGGCAACACCCCGTGCGAACGGATTCGCACCTAGTGATGTTTAATCAGTCATTCTGGCATGAATTACTGGAATCCAGCTGCCAAGGACAGAACAGGGTTTTCTCCCCGTTTAACCCAACCACCAGCCAATCTGCAACACCACATCCCGAATACCCTGTAACAAAAAAGAAATTTTTGCAGAATATACTGCTTGCCATTATCCACTACTATTGACAGGCGGGATGGCATTGCAATGTTAAAGGGCAGTTTACAGCGGGTCGGTTTTGTTTTGCGTATGATCGCCCTCATGGGGCCGATTTCATCCCATGCCCTTGAAACGGGCAATCTCTTGCTTAACGGGGATGCTGAGCTGCATCGTTGCACTAAAGACTGGACGGCGCAGACCCCAGTGCCGGGTTGGCGCGTGCTGGACGGTGCTGCCAGTGTATTATGCTACTCCGCTTTCAATTGGGCACAAGAAACACCCAACCTGCCATCAACGGCAGTCACCAATACCGCGCTGTTTGCCGCCCCCGGTGCCAACACCGCTATTGAACAAACGGTCGATGTCAGTGCCGCCAGTGCCGCGATTGATACTGGCGGCACGCAGTACAAGCTTTCGGCATGGCTGGGCGGTTGGCGTAACCGCGCACAACGGGCGGTGTTGACCGCTGTTTTCTTGGATACAAACCATCATGCCACCGGCAATCCCGTCGTTATCAGTGATGCCGACGCTAATGCACGGGCAAATTTGACCGGGCTGGTGGCCCGTCAACAAACTGGCATGGTGCCAGCCAACACCCGCCAGATTGTTGTCACGGTGCAGTTTTTGGCCGACCTTAGCTCTTACCACAACGCCTATGCTGATAACCTCAGTCTGACGCTTAGCGGCGATCTGCCCAATCTCAGCCCAACCGTTGCGCCGCGTACCCAAGCTAATATTCCCGCGCTGGATCATGTTTATGTGGTGATGATGGAAAACACCAATTATGCCGATGTGTTTAGCAGCTCTGCAAGCCCGGTTACAGTCAACCCGAAAATGCCGTTTCTGGCTTCATTGGCAGGACAAGGTGTGTTGTTGACCAATATGTGGGGCAATTACCACCCTAGCGATCAAAACTATGTGGCTATGGTGGCGGGCGACACTTACCGCTATGGCTCGGTGTACTATCCCAATTACAATCTGCCGGTCAGCCACTTGGGCGATCTGTTGGAAGCACATGGCAAAACCTGGCAAGCCTATGTGCAAAACATGAAAACCCCTTGCAATAAAGTCGCGGATGCCAATGGTCAAGGCTACTACGCACCGGACGACCAACCGTTCATGAATTTCCGCGACGTGCTCAGCAACCCGACCCGTTGTGTCAACACGAACCGAGACCTGAATGATTTTGCAGCGGCCATTGCTGCCAATAACTTGCCTAATTTTGCTTGGCTGGCCGCTGATGGCTGGTGGGATGGTGAAATGGCCTGGTGGGGCAATAAAGATGTCAGTTTTTCAATTGCCAAACAAGACGAATTTCTTAGCTCAACTCTCAAGCCATTGCTGGCGTCAGCCGCTTGGCAGAATTCCCGTTCCTTATTGATTATCACCTGGGATGAAAGCTTAGGATGGGGCTGGCCTGATAACCATGTGCCGACACTGTTGGTGGCATCAGCAGACTTACTGAATGCGGGGGCGGCAATCAACCAACATTATGACGGCTATAGCGTGTTGCGTACCATTGAGCGTGCCTTTGGCTTGGATGGCCTAGGGCGTTTTGACCAATATGCCGAACCGTTGAATGATGTTTTTAAACAAAACCCAACTACAGTCCAGACTGTGCTGCAACCGAAAAAGGCCACGCTGCGGGGCAGGCTTGCGGACACCTTTGGGCAGGTTACCACCACAGCAGCAGTCGCCCAAAACCAACCGCTTACCCTAGTGGCTTCTGGCGGCATAACCGATGCTTCAATGCTGGTCAACTTGGCGCCATTGGGTATGCTGCCTAATGCAGACGTTACACCTTTCCTCTTCGACCCTAATAGCAATAGCGTCACCCTACAGACAAAAGGTTTGCCACCGGGATATTATGCCGCATGGCTACGCCATGGTGAAGAGCCTCCCCATCAGGCCGCCACGGTGTTCAGCATAGTGCCAACCGGAACAGTGACTAGGGACAACCCTGGCGTTGAAATTGTCGGCATTGCCCAAAATGCCCAGATTGAAGTCCGCGAAGGGTCTAATTTGATACTCCGTTATTGTCGGCCAGCCGATGCCAAACCAGCAAACACCTGGATAGGCATATTTCCGGCCGACACACCTAGCAGCAGGATGAACAAAGCCAGGGCCGATGCGCATGGCGGCTTCTGGCTGAAAACACCAGGCGACCAGACCTGTGCCGAGACCATGGCCTTCGCGGCGGAGATTCCGCCCAACCAAGATTACCAAGTTGCCATGTTGCAGAATATAAGCGGCAAGACATCGGTTGTTGGTATGCCCGCCTTATTCACCCTGACACCGGCTTTGCCGTAAGTGGCAATTTCAGGCTAAATTAAACCGGAGTGCTTGAGGATTGGCTTTAGGGCGGGTTGTATGACAAGCAAAAAAAAGCGCACTAACCGGAGTCGGATTAATGCGCTATTGCTTAGACTAAAGCAGACTCTACTTACAAGGAGAAATATAACAACTCAGTTATATTTCTTATTTAGCATGTAGTGTGCCAAATATTTTATTTGTTATAAATTAATTAATATCCATTTAATCAGTTAGTTAATTTTTATTTATTGGTCTTCGTTCTTTAGCCGTGTAATAAAACCACCACTCCAGCAACAACTTGTGGTGGTTTTGCTCTTACTTGGTGAAAACGGGTGTCCTGCCGATTTAATGAGCTTAGGAAAACGCCCGTCCAAAAACTTAACAACCACCTGCTGAAAGCAGGTGGGTTAGCGCGGGACACAGGGGACTAAAGTCCACCCACATTGTGTCCCGCGCTTGTCGAATAGTTTTTTTGAACCTTGATGCTAAAGCTAACCGGCTAAAGCCGGTGGTTTTAACCTTAAGAATTGAAATAAAAATTGCTGCTGATCGCAAAACCCTTGGCAAGGCAACTTTGACGAGCCACGAAAAGCCGCCGACTATGATGGGGCGAACTAGCGAACAGCGTTTGTTGTTTTTGGGCATGGTGGGCTTGGGGTGATTTATACAGCTGGCCTAGTATGATGATTGCCAATCATACCCCGCTAACGACACCGCCTTAACGGGCGGTTTTTTATGCCTGAAAAAAAACTATCGTTTTTTTGCCAATACCGAGTATTGGACGGCAATGGTCGCGGTGTTTTGTGGCGTTTTATTTTGAAGTGTCACGTGGAAACCCAACAGGCAAAAAAAAGGCCTATGCAAGAATACATAAGCCTTTGTTTTTACTTGGTACCGAGGGCCGGAATCGAACCGGCACGATGTCACCACCACCGGATTTTGAATCCGGCGCGTCTACCAGTTCCGCCACCCCGGCAAAGTCAGAATAGTATATAGGATTGGATAAATTTCGCAAGCTTTTTTTGGTGAAAGGGGGGCGTTAAACTGATAATATGGGCGGCTATGAAAAAAAGTGATTTTAATTATATTTTACCTGATGCTTTGATAGCGCAACGGCCTCTGCAAAACCGCAATGCCAGCCAGATGTTATGTGTTGACCGCAGTTCGGGGCAATTGCTGGATAGGCATTTTGTTGATTTGATCGACCTGATTGATGCTAAAGATATTGTTGTATTTAACGACACTAAAGTGATGGCGGCGCGGCTGTTTGGTAAAAAAGCCAGTGGCGGCAAGGTGGAGGTGCTGATTGAGCGTATTCAAGACGATTATCGGGCGATTGCCCATGTCAAAGCCAGCAAAACCCCGAAACCAGGCTCGTTGATTAGTTTTGAGCAAGGTTTTCAGTGCGAGGTTTTGGGCAGGGCAGGTGATCTGTTCAAAGTGCGCTTCTTGGGCGATATAGGTATTGCAGGGATATTGGCGCAAATTGGTCATATGCCGTTGCCACCTTATATTGAAAGGCAAGATGAAGGTGCTGATTGGGAGCGTTACCAAACGGTGTTCGCCAAACAGGCGGGCGCGGTGGCTGCACCTACAGCGGGGCTGCATTTTGACGGGGCGATGATCGATAAGATTGCCGCCAAGGGGGCAAGCATTGCTTTTGTCACGCTGCATGTCGGTAGCGGTACTTTTCAGCCGGTACGCATGGATGATATAACGCAGCATATTATGCACAAAGAATATTTTGCCGTCAGTGCGGAGACGGTTCAAGCGATACAAGCGGCGAGAAGCCAAGGCGGGCGGGTGATTGCCATTGGCACGACTGCGGTCAGGGCGTTGGAATCCGCTTCGGTCAGCGGGCAGTTGCAGGCAGGTTATGGTGAGACGGACTTATTCATCACACCGGGCTATGATTTTAAGTCGGTTGATGCGCTGTTGACCAATTTCCATTTGCCCGAATCAACATTGTTGATGTTGGTGTCGGCTTTTGCTGGTTATCAGGCCGTAAAAGAGGCTTATCAACATGCCATAGCACAATCGTACCGTTTCTTTAGTTACGGCGACGCGATGTTTTTGGCTAAATTTTGAGGCTTGCGGGTAGGTTCTGTTTTGTGCCAGAACCCACCCGGCATGGGCTTTTCTTATGACGGTTTGCCCATAATAAACTAACGCTTATCGGCGTAAGCCACGGATGTTGCTTTTTGCGCCGCGCATCATATTGGTCATGTTGCCGCCTTTCATTTTTTTCATCATTTTCTGCATCATCAGAAACTGTTTGAGCAAGCGGTTGACATCTTGCAATTCTTGGCCGCTACCCAACGCAATGCGTTTTTTTCTGCTGCCTTTTATCAAATCAGGGTGGCGTCTTTCCTTCATGGTCATGGAGCAGATCACGGCGATTTGTCGCGCCAACATTTTGTCGTTGATTTGGTCTTTCATTTCTTGGGGTACGCTTTTTATGCCCGGCAGTTTGTCCAGCATGGCACCGATACCACCCATTGATTGCATTTGCTGCAATTGCTCGCGGAAATCTTCAAGGTCAAAGGCTTTGCCTTTTTGGATTTTGCGAACCAGTTTGTCGGCTTTTTCCTTATCGACCTTGCGTTCAATATCTTCAATCAGGCTGAGCATGTCGCCCATGTCTAAAATGCGCGAGGCGAGGCGGTCAGGATGGAACGGTTCCAGGGCATCGGTTTTTTCGCCCATACCGATAAATTTGATCGGTTTGCCGGTGATGTGCCGGATAGACAAGGCCGCCCCGCCGCGAGCGTCGCCGTCGGCTTTGGTTAATATAACCCCGGTCAACGGCAGTGCGTCATTAAAGGCTTTGGCGGTGATGGCGGCATCCTGGCCGGTCATGCTGTCCACCACAAATAAGGTTTCAATGGGGTTTATGGCGGCATGAAGGGCTTTGATTTCGCCCATCATGTCATCATCTATATGCAAGCGGCCAGCGGTGTCAATAATAATGACATCCAAAAATTTACGTTTGCCCGCTTCTATGGCGTTGATGGCTATATCAACCGGTTGTTGGCTGATGTCGCTGGGGAAAAAATCTAATGACAGGTCATTGGCCAAGGTTTCCAATTGTTTGATGGCGGCGGGGCGGTAAACGTCGGCACTGACCACACCAACTTTTTTCTTTTGGTTTTCTTTTAGCCAGCGGCCTAGCTTGGCGACGGTGGTGGTTTTGCCGGCACCTTGCAAACCAGCCATTAATATCACTGCGGGGGGTACTGCTTTTAAATTTAGGCCTTCATTGGCCTCGCCCATCACTTTGACCAATTCCGCTTGCACCAGCTTTATCATGGCTTGGCCAGGTGTCAGGCTGCTCTGCACTTCTTGGCCTAATGCTCCTTGTTTGACGCTTTCTATAAAATCGTTGACCACCGGCAGAGCCACATCGGCTTCCAATAATGCCATACGCACTTCGCGGAGGGTGTCTTTGATGTTGTCTTCGGTCAGGCGCGCTTGGCCTTTGAGTTTTTTGAGCGTACTGCTGAGGCGGTCGGTTAAATTGTCAAACATGGCTGCGATAGGGTTATATTAGTTAAAGGATGGGCTGTATGCAGGCCACTTTGCTGTCATTGGCTATAAAGTCAAGCGATGGGGCGGGTGTCGATCAGGCAATCGGCACGGGTCGTAAAAAGGCCGCACTAGAACCGTTAAACGTGATAGTTTAACATAGCCTACCTTGCCTTGCACTGGCTGAAAAGCTGTGCTTTGCAATTGGCCCTGCTGTTGCGCCAGTTTGCCGACGAACTTAGGGAATAGTTAGGCGGTGCTTATAAAAATGCCTGAAATGCTATTATAAGCTTATGATAGATTAAATATTATTGTTTACCAATATGTTGATATTGCTATGATGACCAGCCATTTAATTGCCCTGCTATCCGTTTGTTGTTATTTGGCTGCAGCCGGATGGTTGTTGCGGCAACTGCATGACTATAAGCACGGTATCACCCCGATAGCCTTGGCGTGGTCTGCGGTCGCCTTGCAGCTTGTTTATTTCTTCCTCAACAGCCAGCAACAGAATGGCTTTAATTTTGGCTTTTTTAATACCGGCGCATTGATTGCCATGATTGTTGCTGTGCTGCTGCTGTTGGCAAGCTTAAACAAGCCGGTGGAAAAATTGGGCATAGCGGTTTTTCCGATAGCGGCGGTTATGTTGGGGTTGGAGGTGTGGCTAGGTAAGCAAACCGCCCATTTTCCCCATTACGGGCCGGCGATGGACACGCATATCTTGACTTCGATGATTGCTTTTAGTTTGCTTAATATTGCCGCCCTGCAAGCGGTGTTGCTGGCGATTCAGGACAAGCAAATAAAAAGCCATGCCCCTAAGCCCTTTATGCGTTCGTTGCCTTCCTTGCAGGCCATGGAATCGTTGATGTTCCAGATGCTGACCACCGGGCTGGTGTTTTTGACCGTGTCCTTAGCGAGCGGGGTTATTTTTATAGAGGATTTGTTTGCCCAACATTTGGTGCATAAGTCCGTGTTGTCGTTGTTGGCGTGGCTGATTTTCAGCAGTTTGTTGGTGGGGCGCAGGCTGTATGGCTGGCGCGGTAAAACCGCTATCAAGTGGACATTGACTGGTTTCGCGCTGTTGATGCTGGCTTATTTTGGCTCTAAGCTGGTGTTGGAGCTGATATTGCACCGTTAAAACTTAGACTTGATAGCCTCTACTATCTCGCCCCATTCGCAATTCCATTTGCTCGCCAAAAACATCTGGATAAAATATAAAATCGCAAGCTGCTCAATTTGGCTCATGCCGTGCGTTTTACGCACAAGAGCGGCATAGTCGGGGTTTTTCACGTCCTCGATGAGTGCCGCCCCCATGCTGTCCATCATGTCTGATGCAATTCTGGGTGGTATACCATGAGCCGGATAAGGGCATCTGGCGTAGATATTTAGCAGGATTGTCCATTCGTCCATGGACAGATTGGGGAGCGATTCGCGGAGCAGGTATCTAAACTGCTCCACGGTTTCGTTGACCGCCTCGCTCCAGCGGGGCTTTTGGTCAAAGTCGGGTTTTGCGGTGGTGTCAGTTATCCAAGCGCAGGTGCGGTCAGACAGATAAACCATCTTTTTATTGCTCATATTCCATTTCCCCAAAAAAATTCAACCGCATTGCCAGTAGCGTATTGGTGGGCGGGTATTTCTACCCAAAATTCGGCAGGTTCTTTGTTGGAGTATATACCGCCGCACTAACACATATTATTGTTGTTCTGGCCTGGCTTTTTCGTCAGACGCGGAAATCAGCGAGGTGTAACATTCCACCAAGCTTTCGGCGTAGTTGTTGTGGGCGTCGCTTAGTTCTTTGGCCGAGCCAAAATCGTTGCGCAGCACTTCCAGTTCTTTTTTGGGGTCTTGTGCTTTTGACACGTTGAGCATTTTGGCATAGTTGCGGTACGCCATCATTCGGGTGGGGTCGAGCGCAAAAGCACCTGGCATGTTGCTGGAGCTGGTGTCCACCACGCATCTGGCTATTTGTTCGGGGTCTAGCTTGTAGTCTTTGATATCTTGTTCTTTTTGCATTTGCTCAAGCACGGCTTGTTGGTATTGGTTTTTGTCGGCACAAGCCGTCAGCATCAAGGCGGGTAGGGCAATCAACAGCAGCTTTTTCATTTTATTCACTCGACAGGGTTTTTACTGGGGTTCAAGATAACATTATACGCAGCTTAGGCAATGGCGATAAGTGCCTTGATGCCAATCCCTAATAAAAGGCATAAAAGGGTGTTACGCAGCCCCGTTGGGTGGGTGTAGTCGAAGCCGCTTAGTGTTTTTTCGCTTCCGATACGAAATGATTTGGGCTTTGGCTTTGCTCGGTTTTGCCATTGGATGCTATGCAGCTTCTTGTAAAGGTTCAGCAAAAACTGCATGGGTCATGTAAAAAACTATTGCGTGGTCAGTGCCGTGCGGATAAATCCGCACCTACTTTGTTGCCAAAGCTTATAAGGTTGCCATCGCTTGGGTGATCCAGGCTATCGCTTCATTGTTAATATCTGACGCTTTGCGGTTTTGGCTGCTGATGGGCGGGCCGATTTTCACTTTTATGGTGCCGGGGTATTTTATAAAACCATTACGCGGCCAATAGATGCCAGAGTTAAGCGCAATCGGTATGACCGGATAAGCGGTTTTTTCCGCCAACAGGGCGCCGCCCGCGTTAAATTTGGTGGTTTCGTCCGGCGCGGCGCGGGTGCCTTCGGGGAAAATCAGCACCCATAAGCCTTCCTGTAAATAGCCACGGCCTTTTTCAACTAGCGAACGTAAGGCATGACGTTTTTGTGAGCGGTCGATGGCGATAGGTTTTAAGGTTGCCATAGCCCATCCCCAGACCGGCAGCCGCAGCAGCGATTTTTTCAGCAATACGGCATGGTGCGGCAGTATGATGCGCAGTGCCAGCGTTTCAAAGGCGGATTGGTGTTTGCTTAACACAATAGCCACGGGTATGTCTTTAATATGTTCCAAGCCTTCCACTTGATAGTCGATACCGCAAAACAGTTTTGCGGCCGCCAAGGTGAAGTGCACCCACAGTTGCGATGCCTGGTAACGGACGCTAAAAGGGAAAAAGTAGCACGCCAAAATAATGATGCCAATCAGCACTGCGGAGAACGCCATACACATGGAAAATAGCAGGGAGCCTAAATATATGCGGTAATTAAGGGTTGGCAATGAGCTGTTGGGCGGCATGATACAGGTTGTCAAAAACAGGGTAGTTAAGGTTAGGGTGTTCGCTTAAGGTTTGTCCGCCTTTGCCGGTTCTGACCAATATTGGCAAGGCACCGGCGGCTTGTCCGGCTTGCAGGTCGCGGTAAGAATCGCCGATCATCACGGTTGTGGAGAGGTCGAAACCATAATCCGCCGCGCATTGCAGCAGCAAGCCAGGTTTGGGTTTGCGGCATTTGCAGCTGCTTTCTGCATTATGCGGGCAGAAATAAACGGCACTGATGTTGCCGCCCTGATCGGCCACCATAATGCACATTTTGTCGTGGATTTTTGCTAGCATGGCCAAATCAAACAGCCCCCGTGCCACACCTGATTGGTTAGTGATGACCGCAACTTGGTAGCCGTGCCGGTTGAGCAGGGCAATGGCTTCCAAGCTACCGGGTATGGGCAGCCATTCATCAGGCGTTTTGATGAAGGCATCAGAGTCCTCGTTAATGACACCATCACGGTCGAGCAATACAAAACGGCTGGTTTTGTTGGCGGTGTCCGTCGGCTGTGTGTATAAAGTAATCACGACTGCAATTTGGCCAAATCGGCACAGGTCAAAAATTGCTCAGATAGCATATTTAGCAAGGCCAAACGGTTGGCACGCAAATCCAAGTCATCGGTCATTACCATAACGTGGTCAAAGAAGGCATCCACCGCTTCACGCAAGCCCGCCAAGCGGTTTAGGGTTGCTTGGTAGTCATGTTGCGCCAATAACGGTTGGATGTCTTGTGCCGCTTGTTCGGCGGCGGCTAGCAAGGCAATTTCTTGCGGTTCGGCCAATTGCCCGATGCTGGTGGCTGGGGCAGTGTCAGATTTCTTCAGGATATTGCGGATACGTTTGTTGGCGGCGGACAGGCTGTCCGCCTCGGGCAATTGCCGGAAGGCCTTGACTGCCCACAGCCGTTGCATAAAGTCCAGTGGTTCGGCGGGGGCTAAAGCCATAACTGCATCAAATTCGTCGGCACTGTAGCCTTTATCGAGGCAATAACCTTTTAACCGTTCAAAAATAAATTCCACCACAGCGGTATGGGTGCTGGTTTGGTCGAATGGATGTGGGAATTGCGCCAAGGCAAAGGTACACAGTTCTGCTACATTCAGGCTCAGGTTGTTTTCAATCATTGTCCGCAATATGCCCAAAGCGGCACGGCGCAAGGCATAAGGGTCTTTGTCGCCGGTCGGGATCAGTCCGGCGCTAAAAATGCCGGTCAGCGTGTCCAGTTTTTCGGCAATCGCCAAAATTTGCCCGATTGTGCTAGGCGCGGTGGCGCTGCCCGATTGCTTGGGATAATAGTGTTCTTCCAATGCCCATGCGACGGCGGGCGTTTCGCCTTCCGCCAGGGCATAATAACGCCCCATGATGCCTTGCAGGTTGCCAAATTCGCCGACCATGTTGGTCATTAAGTCGGTTTTTGCCAATAGTGCGGCGCGGCGGGCCTGTTCTACCGAAGCACCCAGTTGGCTGGCGATACGTTCGGCAAGCTGGCCCACGCGGGTGGTTTTTTCGTAGACAGTGCCTAGTTTTTCTTGGAACACAATGGTTTTCAGGCTGTCCACCCGATCCGCCAAGGTGGTTTTGCGGTCTTGGTTCCAGAAAAATTCCGCATCGGCAAGCCGTGGTGTAACTACCCGTTCATTACCGTGCTGGATGGATTCGGGCCGTTTGCTTTCAATATTGCTGAAGGTGATGAAATGGGGCAGCAGTCCGCCTTCAGTATTTTCGACAGGAAAATACTTTTGGTTGGTCTGCATAGTGGTGATTAGCACTTCGGCGGGCAGTGCCAAAAAACGCGGGTCAAAATTGCCGGTCACCGGTACAGGCCACTCGTTCAGTGCGGCGATTTCTTCCAGCAAGTCGTCTTCGATATGGGCAATCCCCCCCACTTGCGCGGCGGCTTGTTCGGCTTTTTGGCGGATAATAGTTTGGCGCTGCCCAATGTCGGCAATCACCTTGCCTTGCTCAAACAAAGCGGTTTCATAATTAGCCGCATGGTTGATGGTGATCGCTTGCGGGGCGTGGAAACGATGGCCTAGAGTGCGGTTGCCGGTGTTCAGGCCGAGTATTTCGGTGGTAATGGCCTTATCGCCGAACAACAACACCGCCCAATGTACCGGGCGCACAAATTCGCTGGCAAAACTGCCCCAACGCATCCGTTTGGCTATCGGCAAGGCATTGATGCTGTGGCGGATAATGTCCGGGACAATGGCTTCGGCAGCTTGTCCTGCAATGGCTTGGGTATAGCTTAGCCATTCGCCTTTGTCAGTTTTAAGGCGTTGCAGTTGCTCAAAGGTAGTCCCGCAACTGGCGGCGAAGCCCAAGGTGGCCTTACTGGGCGAGCCATCGGCGGCAAATGCGGCTTGCAGGGCGGGGCCGCGTTTTTCCACGGTTTTGTCAGCTTGTGCGCTGGCCAAGTTTTCAATCAGCACCGCCAAACGGCGTGGCGTGGCGTAGGCCTTGCTGGCGGTGAAAGCCAATCCGGCCTCATTAAGCCCTTGCACGATGTTGTTCAGCAGGGCGTTGCTTAGTTTCAGCAAGGTTTTCGGCGGCAATTCTTCGCAGCCTAGTTCAAAAAGTAAGTGTTGGGTGGTGGTCACGGTAATCCCTTTAATCGTTCAATCGGTTCAGTTCTGAGCAGGCGCGTTGTAGAGATAGTGGCGCGTTGTCGGGTAAGCCATTGGGACAAAATTCATTATTTGCAACTCGTATAGATTGTCCTTTAGCTGCCTTGGCACATCGGAAAACCCAAGGACTCACGCCGCGCATAATAGGCTTCTGCCACCGCCCGCGACAGCGTCCTGACCCGCAAAATATAACGCTGCCGTTCGGTGACGGAAATGGCGTGGCGGGCATCCAGCAGGTTGAAGGTGTGCGAGGCTTTCAACACCATTTCATAAGCGGGCAACGGCAAGTCCAAGGCAATTAGTTTTTGGCACTCTTGTTCGTAGGTGTCGAAACAGGAAAACAAAAACGGCACGTTGGCGTGGTCAAAGTTAAACGACGACATTTCCACTTCGTTCTGATGGAACACGTCACCATAAGTGACTACACCATGCGGGGTGCGTGTCCAAACCAAATCGTAAACGCTTTTCACACCCTGCACATACATCGCCAGCCGTTCCAATCCATAGGTGATTTCGCCAGTGACAGGCCGGCATTCCAAACCGCCCACTTGCTGGAAGTAGGTGAATTGGGTCACTTCCATGCCGTTCAGCCATACTTCCCAGCCCAAGCCCCATGCACCCAAGGTGGGCGATTCCCAGTTGTCTTCCACAAAACGGATGTCATGTTCCAACAAGTCAAAGCCTAACGCGGTCAGTGAACCCAAATACAAGTCTTGGATGTTATCGGGGGAGGGTTTCAGCATGACTTGGTATTGATAGTAATGCTGCAAGCGGTTAGGGTTTTCGCCAAAGCGGCCATCGGTGGGTCGGCGAGACGGTTGCACATAAGCGGCATTCCAAGGCTCCGGGCCGATGGCGCGTAGAAAAGTGGCGGGGTGAAAGGTGCCGGCGCCCACTTCTTGATCTAGGGGTTGCAATAGGATACAGCCTTGCGCAGACCAATAGGATTGCAGGGCAAGAACCAGTCCTTGGAATGTGGATAAATCGTAATGGTAGCTAGACACGTCAGGCATTTTAAGTTTGATGGAAATGCTCAGATTATAACGTAAAAATGAGTACTCGCTTAACGGCATGTTGTCGGTGCTTTGCACAAAGTTTGCTCAGTCCATAAAACAATGTATACAGGCCAAGATAGATTGAAAGCTTTGATGTTGTAATACAAGCAAATGAATTGTATCTGCTTAATGTGTTATGGCAGCATTAAATACGGTGGCTTGTCGGCTTAAGTTACCGCCGATCAAGCCAATAAGCGGTTATAATAGGCAAATTTTAATTTATCATTAAAGCAATGGCTCAACAAAGAAAAGCGGTCGCATTGATCTCCGGTGGATTGGATTCCATGTTGGCGGCAAAAACCATTATGGAGCAAGGTATCCATGTCGAGGGTATCAATTTTTTCACTGGTTTTTGTGTTGAAGGCCACACCCATGCAATCCGCGATAAAGACAAGCCCAAACGCAACAATTCCTTGTGGGTTGCCGAACAATTGGGCATAAAATTGCATATTATTGATGTCATTGAAGAATATAAAAATGTGCTGATTAACCCTAAGCATGGTTACGGGGCGCATCTTAACCCGTGCTTGGACTGTAAGATTTTTATGGTCAACAAGGCCAAGCAGTGGATTGTCGAAAATGGTTTTGATTTTATCATTACCGGTGAAGTGATGGGGCAGCGCCCCATGTCGCAACGGCGCAGCACCATGCCGATTGTCGCCAAACAATCCGGTGCCGACGATTTGTTGTTACGTCCATTATGCGCCAAAAACCTGCCCGCCACCTTGCCGGAGCGGGAAGGTTGGGTGGATAGGGAAAAACTGCATGATATTACCGGGCGGTCACGCAAGCCGCAAATGGCTATGGCGGAACAATTTGGCATTGATGATTATGCGCAACCGGCGGGGGGCTGCTGTTTTTTGGTGGACAAAAACTATTCCGCCAAATTGGTTGATTTGTGGCATGCGCAGGGTAAAAAAGATTATGAGTTTGACGATGTCATGCTGTTAAAAGTGGGCAGGCACATCCGCCCCGCTGCAAATTTCAAGCTAATTGTTGCCCGTGAAGAAGGCGAAGTGCGTTTTATGCAGGGCTACAAAAAAGAGTTTATCAGTCTGCTGGCCAGTAGCCATAATGGCCCGTTGGTATTGTTGGATGGTGAACCCTCAGCGCAAGATTTGTTTTTGGCTGCTGGTATCACCGCCCGTTTTGGGCAGGGCAGGGAGGCTGACTGGGTGGAGGTGGGCATAACTTTCCCGAATGGGGATGAACGCAATTTAACGGTCAAACCGCTCAGTAATGACGATATTCCCAAGGATTGGTATTTATGAAACGGGAAGTCCTCAATGCCAGGCGCTTGTTATGCCCTATGCCGGTTATCCGCACCCAGGACAAAATCAAGCTAATGCAACCCGAACAGTTGTTGGAGGTGCAATGCACCGACCCGGGCGTTATGCAAGACATTCCCGCATGGTGCCGGATTAGTGGCCACCAAGTACTGGAAACATGGCGAGGTGACCATGAATATTTCATTCTGATAAAAGTGGGTGGGTAATGGTTGGGCAAATAGACGCAGGCCGTGCCGATGCGCTGAAAGCCAGGGCCAGCCTAGTGGGTGCGGGCATGAACATCACCCAGACAGCAATCAAAATAAGCTTTGGCATTTTAGGCCAATCCGCCGCATTGGTTGCCGATGGCATCCATTCCTTGACCGACCTACTCAGCGATTTGCTGGTCATTATTGCCGTCCGCCTGGGCAGCCGTAAAGCCGATAATGACCACCCCTATGGGCATAGGCGGTTTGAGACCATTGCCACGGTCATCTTAGGGGTCAGCTTGGTTGCCGTTGGCGGTGGCATCACTTGGTCGGTGATGCAGCGTATGGCTAACCCCGAGCTATTGCCGGTGCCCAACTACCTAAGCTTGGTGATAGCCGCAGTTTCCATCCTGATTAATGAAGGCTTATACCATTACACCAAGCATATTGCCAAACTGACCCGCTCCAAATTGTTAATGGCGAATGCATGGCATCAACGCAGTGACGCCATGTCTTCCGTAGTGGTGATGATTGGCGTTGGCGGCGTAATGTTGGGCTATCCTTTGGCCGATGCCATTGCCGCTATAGTAGTGGCCATTATGGTGGCTAAAATTGGCTTGGATTTGATTTTTGACAGCATCAGAGAACTGGTTGACACCTCATTGCCCCCTTCCTTGGTTGCGGAAATACGCTCTGCGATACGCGCCATAGATGGCGTTGAAGGCATCCACTTGCTGCGGTCACGACAGATGGGTGAAGATGCACTGATTGATGCCCATATCGTGGTTGATTCGCGCATCACCGTATCCGAAGGCCATACCATAGGCGATGTGGTCAGGGATGAACTGATCAATCAATTTGATGATGTGATGGATGTGTTGGTGCATATCGACACGGAAAATGACGAAAGCTTATTTGAAAATGGCAGGCCATTAGCGCGCCGCGATGTCCAGCGCTTATTGGAACGCTATTTTGCCGACGTCAAATCCATCATAGAAGAATTTAGAATCCACTATTTGGATGGGCAAATTGAAGTAGAAGTGATTTTTCCGCTGGCTTTGGGCGATCAGCCTCATAGTTTGCTTAAGCTTAAACAGCAGGGTAGGCGCATGGTTGCCCAAGAACGGAAAATTGCTGGTGTGCATTTGTTTTTTAAAGCGTAGGAAATCGAATTATGGCAGTTTTTCCAGAAGGAACAGACGAAAGCAGTATTTTTCCGGTCATGCCCGCTATTGCTGGCATTGCCTTGGGTACAGCTTGTGCGGGCATCAAGCAAACACTGAGGGATGATATTTTACTGGTATCCATGCCTGCAACGGCAAGTTGTGCCGCAGTGTTCACCCAAAATGCCTTTTGTGCTGCACCGGTATCCGTTGCCATGGAGCATTTGCCCCATGCACCATGCTGGCTGTTGGTCAATTCAGGTAATGCCAATGCCGGTACCGGTAGGCAAGGCGTGGCAGATACCCGGTTCTGCTGTGCTGAAGTGGCCAAACTATCCGGCAGCGATGCCCAGCAGGTATTGCCGTTTTCTACGGGGGTGATAGGTCAAACCTTGCCGGCGGCAAAAATTGCTGCCGCTTTGCCGATAGCATTTGCAAACCTTGATGAAGGCCATTGGCAACAAGCCGCAACTGCCATTATGACCACCGACACCTTTGCCAAGGGGGTAAGCAAGCAAATCAGTATTGCGGGCCATAGTGTGACGATTAACGGCATAGCCAAAGGGGCCGGGATGATTCATCCCAATATGGCGACCCTTTTGGCTTTTGTCGCCACTGATGCGGTGATTGGGCAGACTTTGTTGCAAGAGTGCTTAGTGGGGGCGGTTGGCCAATCATTTAATCGGATTACTGTCGATGGCGACACCTCCACCAACGATGCTTGTGTACTGATGGCAAGTGGTTGCTCATCGGCTCCTGAAATGAAGGCCAATAGCGAACATTACAGCTGTTTTGCCGAAGCTGTGCAAGAGGTCATGAAGCAGTTGGCGGAATTGATTGTCCGTGATGGTGAAGGGGCGACCAAATTGATCCGCATTGTTGTCAAAGAAGCGCTTGGCGACGAAGAGGCGGAGCGTGTCGGTAAAACCATCGCCCATTCGCCTTTAGTGAAAACGGCATTTTTTGCCAGCGACCCCAATTGGGGCAGAATTTTGGCGGCGGTAGGACGTGCCGGGGTTGCTGATATGGATTTGGAGTCGGTCAAACTCTATTTGGACGATGTATGCATCGTAGAAAATGGCGGCTGTGCGGCGGGTTATACCGAAGCGGCTGGGCAGCGGGTTATGAGCCAAGCGGAAATCACCATTACCGTAAAATTAGGCCGAGGCAGTGCTTCCCAACAAGTACTGACCTGTGATTTTTCATATGATTATGTAAAAATCAACGCAGAATATCGGACATGAACCAGCCCTTGAGACGATTGTGATCCATAACCCGCCTATGGAACCGAATTACCAACATGTTGCTGTCGGTGTCATTAGTAACATCGAGGGCAAGCTTCTGATTTCCCGACGTGGCGATGCCTTGGTATGGGGCGGTTTATGGGAATTTCCGGGCGGTAAGCTTGAAGCGGGTGAAACACCACGACAAGCATTGGATAGGGAGCTGTACGAGGAGATTGGCATTACGGTAATCTCAGCCGAACCATTGATAACGCTTAAATATCAGTATCCTGACGTGACAGTCAAATTGTACGCATTTTCGGTCGGGCAGTTTGCTGGCAAGGTGTGCAGCACGCTGGGTCAAGTTTGCCGTTGGGTAGCACCGGCAGAGCTTGGTCAGTACCCTTTTCTTGCCGCCAATAAGGCAGTGATATGCGCGGCGCAACTGCCAGCTTGGTACGCCATTCTTGACGATGCTGGACAAACCAGGCTGATGGATAATCTTGACCACTTGCTGGCCAGCGGTATTATGCTCATTCAAGCGCGTTTAAAACAATCGTCGCCTGAGGCAGTTGAACGCTTTCTTGCCAATGCTTATCCCCTTTGCCAACAGCAAGGGGTTAGGTTGCTGGTTAATTCCGCAGTGGCATGGACAAGGCGGAACAATGCCGACGGTATCCATCTGACTAGCCAAGATTTGCTTGCCTGCCAACACCGCCCCGAAAATCATCAATGGGTCGCCGCTTCTTGCCACAATTTGCCAGAGCTACTTCACGCGCAAAAAATAGGCGTGGATTTTGCCGTATTATCCCCGGTAAAAACAACACTAAGCCACCCTGGGGCAACACCAATAGGTTGGCAGAGCTTTGCACAATTGGTGGAAGCCGTTAACCTGCCTGTTTATGGGCTAGGGGGATTGGATACCGATCAACTTGCCAAAGTGCGCCTGCTAGGTGGCCAAGGCATTGCCGCCATTCGGGCTTTTAGCGGTTAAGCCGGCCTTGGCCAGGCCAAGGCCGGGTAGAAGTTGCCAGAGCATGATATAATATCGTGTTTTGGAGTTTGCTGTTTGCCCATGATAAATAGCAAAAATCATGCCCCGAAAATAGCGATGCATCAATTCGGTTGGTCTCTTTTGAGTATCTATTGGGTTCTATTTGCTTATAAGGATGAGGCTAAATTGTGTTGGTATGGTTGAAAAAACTACCATTGGAAGCAGAAAATGAAGCTTAATGAAAAAAAGCTCTGTGAGTTGGCCAGGGCTGTTATCCAGGTCGAAAGCGATGCGATTGCCAGCCTGTCGGCACAAATAAATCAAAGCTTTGTTAAGGCCTGCCAATTGCTGTTTGACTGCAAAGGGCGGGTGGTGGTGATTGGCATGGGCAAGTCGGGGCATATTGGCGGTAAGATTGCCGCGACTTTCGCCAGCACCGGCACACCAGCTTTTTTTGTGCATCCGGGCGAAGCCAGCCATGGCGATTTGGGCATGATAACCCGGCAAGATGTGGTCTTGGCCTTGTCCAATTCGGGCGAGACCCATGAAGTGTTGACCCTGTTACCGGTCATAAAAAGATTGGGTGTGCCACTGATTGCCCTGACCGGCAACCCCAATTCAACGTTGGCTAAATTTTCCGACACCTGTATCAGTGTTGCCGTTGAACAGGAAGCCTGCCCACTAGGCTTGGCCCCCACTTCCAGCACCACCGCCGCCCTAGTGATGGGGGATGCTTTGGCTGTTTCGCTATTGGAGGCCCGTGGCTTTACCCGTGATGACTTTGCCTTGTCGCACCCGGGTGGCAGCATAGGCAGGCGCTTGTTGTTGCGGGTCAAAGATGTCATGCATATTGGTACGGCATTGCCTGCCGTGCCAGAATCGGCATTGATCATCGATGCCCTATTGGAAATGACCGAAAAAAAATTGGGTATGACGGCTATTGTTGCGGATGATGACCGAGTGATAGGCATTTTTACCGATGGCGACTTGCGCCGGATGCTGGGCAGAAACTTGGATATCCACAGTACACGGGTCACTGAAGTGATGACGCCGCATTGCACAGTCATTTTGCCGGACATGTTGGCTGCCGAAGCCATGCAAATCATGGAACAAAAAAAAATCAACGCATTAATAGTTGTTGACGACCAGCAATGTGCCTTAGGGGCGCTGAATATGCATGACTTGATTCAAGCGGGGATTGTCTGATGCTTGGTATGACAGAAGTGATGGCAAAGGCTAAAAAGCTTAAACTATTGGTGCTGGATGTCGATGGCGTACTGACCGATGGCAGGCTATTTTTCGATGATCAGGGCAAAGAATATAAATGTTTTCATGCCCGCGACGGTCATGGCATAAAATTGCTGCGGCAAACCGGTGTTGAGGTGGCGGTGATTTCTGGGCGCAACTCCAATTCAGTGGCATTTCGCATGAATAGCTTAGGCATTACCCATGTTTATCAAGGCCATGAGCATAAAGTGGCCGCTTTTGAGGAAATTCTCCACAACTTATCCATTCGTGCCGAACAGGCTGCCCATGTTGGCGACGACTTGCTGGATTTGCCCATTATGACCCGCGCGGGTTTGGCAATTGCCGTCAGTGATGCCAATTTTGCCGTCAAGCAACAAGCCCACTGGTGTACGCTATTGCCGGGCGGACAAGGTGCGGTGCGTGAAGTGTGTGATTTTATCATGCAGGCACAAGGTAGTTATGAGCCGATGTTACAAGCCTACTTGCAGGCATGATGCAGACTAACAACGTAAGATACCTTTATGCCGCCGTAGTTGCATTACTGAGCTGGTGGCTGGTACAACTGACAGAATTTGGCACTCCACAGGGCATAGTGGTGGGGCCGCACAGCCCGGATTATTTCAGCAAGGGCTACAGTAAATGGGAAATGGACGGACAGGGCAAGTTAAAAAAACAGCTTTTGACCGATGAGATAATCCATTTTAGTGATGACAACATTACCTATCTGTTCAATCCATTGATCTCTTTCTATAGGGATTTGGTACCACCCTGGGTGATCGGTTCAGAAACCGGTGTCTTATCGGCCGATGGCAAAGAACTGCTATTGAATGGCAAGGTGGTTATTGACCGTGCAGCGGCTGCACAGGTAAGGGCGCTTAAAATTAACACATCCAATCTGAAGGTGTTGCCAGAAACAAGCTATGCCGAGACAAAAGAGCAAGCTGAACTGATTAGCCCACCTAATTGGACAACTGGAATAGGCATGAAACTGGTGTTTATCGAGCCGATACGGCTGCAATTGCTCGATAAAGTCAAAGGCAAATATGAAAAAAAATAATAATGCTAAGGAAGTTATTAGCTGCTGTGTGGCTTTTTTGTTGGCGGTATCCATCCCAAACGCCCACGCATTGGAAAATGATTCCGAACAAGAAATCACCATAGATTCCAACACTGCCACTTATGATGACGCCACCGCCACCAGCACTTACATTGGCAGTGTGGTGTCCAATCAAGGTAGTATCCACGTCAACTCTGACCAGTTAGTGGTGCATTTGCTCAATGGTGAGGCGGAAAAGCTAATTTTTACCGGGCATCCCGCACATTTCCGGCAAAAGCCAAGCGAAAACGGCGAAGATATTGTCGGTGAAGCATTGACTGGGGAATATTATCCTAAAAAGAACTTATTGGTGTTGATTGACAATGCCACCGTCACCCAAGGCAATGCCACCTATGCCAGCCAATGGATTGAATACGACAGCAAACATTCAGTGGTCAAAGCAGGTGAAAAGGCGTCGTCATCCAAGCGTGTGCATGTTATTTTAAAACCCAAAACAGCCCAATAACATGGCAACATTAGCAGCAAACCAGCTGGTAAAATCTTATAATAAACGCCAAGTGGTCAATGGTGTTTCATTAGTGGTCAACACCGGCGAAATAGTGGGGCTGCTTGGCCCCAATGGCGCGGGCAAAACCACCAGTTTTTATATGTTGGTGGGGTTGATCAAAGCCGATGCCGGGGAAATAACACTGGACTCAAAAGTTATTACCCATGACCCCATGCATATTCGCGCTGCACAGGGTATTGGTTATTTGCCCCAAGAACCTTCCATTTTCCGGAAACTGACTGTGGCGGACAATTTGCGGGCGGTGTTGCAAATCAGGAAAGGGCTGTCGGTAAATCAGATAGAGGCCACCATCGCCACCTTGCTGGAAGAATTTAATATTCCCCATCTGTATGATCACAGTGCCATGAGTTTATCCGGTGGGGAACGTAGGCGATTGGAAATTGCCCGGGCGTTAGCAAGTGATCCGTTATTTATATTGCTGGATGAGCCATTTGCAGGGGTTGATCCTATTTCTGTCGAAGACATAAAAAAAATTATTGAACATTTAAAGAACCGGGGCATCGGCGTGCTGATCACCGAACATAATGTACGGGAAACACTGGGCATTTGCGACCGTGCTTATATTCTCAGTGACGGAAAAGTTATCGCCGAAGGCGGCACAGAAAGTATCGTGGCCAATGACGAGGTGCGCAAAGTGTATTTGGGCCATAACTTTAGACTCTAACGAACCCCTTATCAAAGATCAGATTGCCATGAAACAGTCATTACATCTTCGCCAAGGTTTAAATTTGACGATGACACCACAATTGCAGCAAGCCATCAAATTGCTGCAAATGTCGACGCTCGACTTGCAACAAGAAATCCAGCAGGCGTTGGAAACCAATATGATGCTGGAGCTTAACGAGGAAGAAGGTGTCGTGCAACTGGCGGACAACTTGCCGGACACCCAGCCGGAGAAAAAAAGCGACCACGAAGACACTGTTACCAGTGAAGGCTCACAAACTGACATACCCGATGAATTGCCGGTCGATTCGTCTTGGGAAGACATCTATGACACCGTTATGGAGGCAGGCGGCAATAATGCTGAAGCAGTGGAATTTGAATCCCAGCATAGCCAAGCGACCAGCCTGATTGGTCATCTGATGTGGCAACTGGAGCTGACGCCATTTTCAGAACGCGACCATGCCATTGCTACAGCAATCATTGATTCGATCAATAACGACGGTTATCTGTCTGTCCCCCCCGAAGAAATCCAGCAAGGCTTACTGAACCAGCTGGCAGATTTGGAACTTGATGAGGTTATGGCGGTGTTGCACCGTATCCAGCATTTTGACCCGGTGGGCGTGTGCGCCCAAGACTTAAGCGATTGCTTGCGCCTGCAACTCGAACAACTGCCTGAAACTATTCCCTGTCGTGCTGAAGCCCTACAAGTGGTCAGCCATTACCTTGATTTATTGGCGACCCAAGAACAAGCCAAACTTATGCGTCGGCTAGGGCTTAGCGAACGCCAACTTGATGCAGTCGTGGCACTGATCCGTACCTTAGACCCCAAGCCCGGCCTAAGCATACAATCGGCTGATTCTGAGTATGTGGTGCCTGATGTCTACGTGACCAAACAAAATAGCAAATGGCAAGTCAACCTTAATCCCGATATTGCCCCTAAATTGCGTATCAACCCGTACTATTCCGCCATGATCAAACGTGCCGACAATAGCCGCGACAATGCCTGCATGAAAGACCATCTGCAAGAAGCCCGATGGTTCATCAAAAGCTTGCATAGCCGTAACGAAACCTTGCTGCTGGTCGCCAGGTCTATTGTCGAGAAACAAACTGGCTTCCTAGAACACGGCTCGATTGCCATGAAACCCATGGTGCTGCGCGATATTGCCGAAGAACTGGAACTACATGAATCGACCATTTCCAGGGTGACCACGCAAAAATACATGCACACCCCCAATGGTATTGTCGAATTCAAATATTTTTTCTCCAGCCATGTGTCCACACAAGGCGGCGGCGAATGCTCATCAACCGCCATCCGTGCGCTCATTAAAGAGCTTATCGGCAACGAAGATATCGCAAAGCCGTTAAGTGATAGTAAAATAGCGGAGTTTCTGAAAGAAAAGGGCATTAACGTCGCCCGCAGAACGATTGCCAAGTATCGTGAAGCGATGCTTATTTCACCCTCAAGCCAAAGAAAAAGAATTCTTTAGCAAAAAAACCATCTAATAATACAAAAGGAGCTTAACCCATGCATGTAATCGTAACAGGACATCACCTAGACGTCACCGAATCCTTAAAAGCGCATGTTGATGCCAAATTTGAAAAATTGGCCCGCCATTTCGACAATGTCACCGATGTCCACGTTATATTAACGGTTGAAAAGCTGGTGCAAAAAGCTGAAGCCACCCTGTTGGTTAGTGGTGCCAAGTTGTTTGCTGAAGACAGCCAAGAGGATATGTATGTTGCCATTGACAACATGGTCGATAAACTGGACAGACAAATCACCAAGCACAAAGAAAAAACAGGCCATCACCGTTAAGGGTACAGGGCGGTGCCATTTGGCATTAGCCGCCCGTTTGCTATGAAACTACTCATAGTCAGTGCATTATCAGGAGCGGGCAAAAGCATCGCTCTGGACACTTTGGAAGACTGTGGCTATTACTGCATTGATAATCTTCCTGTGGCCTTATTGGAAGATTTTATCAGTAAAGTCATGCTGTTTGACGGCAACAAATACGCCAAAACGGCCGTTGGCATTGATGCCAGGAACCAAAATGAAAGTTTGGCCAATTTTTCTGACACCCTTAGTTTGATACGCGCTAAAGGCATTGATTGCCAAGTCATCTTTTTGCAGGCTGAAGAAGCCACACTACTGAAGCGTTATAGCGAAACCCGCCGCCGTCACCCTTTGACCGACTACAATATCCCCTTAAAAGAAGCTCTGCTGATTGAAAGGGAAATGCTGGCGGCCATTGCCAGACACGCCAATGTGGTGATCGACACCAGCTTGACCCAACAGCACCAATTGCGGGAACTCATCAAAGAACAGGTGATCGAACAAGATTACCGCCATATCTCTTTGCAATTCCAGTCTTTTGGCTTTAAGCACGGACTGCCGTTAGATGCTGATTTTGTGTTTGATGCGCGTTGCTTGCCCAACCCCTACTGGATACCCGAATTGCGCGCCATGACCGGCAAAGACCCCTCGGTGATCGAGTTTTTGCAAGGGGAACGCTACGCCAAAGAATTATTTGAAGATATCCATGTTTTTATCGAAAAATGGATGCCCCGTTTTGAAAAGGAAGGTAGAAGCTACCTGACTATTGCCGTGGGTTGTACCGGTGGGCAACACCGATCGGTGTTTTTGGTCGATGCCTTAGCCAAGCGGTTCAACAGCCCGTCATTGAACGTCATTGTCCGCCACCGCGAATTGCATTAGTCCCTTAGCTGCCTTGACTTAAGCGGAGGGGCCAAGCAATGCAGACCATTGCCTGGCTGTTTTATGGCAATTTATTTCACTGACGTTACGCACAGAGCCGTCAGTTTCTAGAAGGGCAGTCAAGTTAAAACCGTCCGTTCCCTGAGCGTAGCCGGAGGGGGATTGCAACTAAGCCCAATGGTCAGCAAAACCATTGGGCTGTAGGCGAGGCTTCGGCTACCCAACGTGCTGCTTAACATCTGTTATTAGAGTCACTTATTTTAAAAACAAGGTCTCAATACGACCCTTAAGCTCCACTTCAAGCTTGTCTTCTTTGGCTAGCCAGCCGATGGCCCGTTGTATATCATTCTTGCCCAAGCCGGTTTCAGTGGTAATTTTTGTCACACTAGAGGGGCCGTTTGTATCCAGAAATTGCCAGACCTTTCCTGCAGCATCACCGATTTCACTAAGCATATCATTCACCTTTATCTATAAATGGGGGGGACAGTATAACTATTTAGGTTTTAGGTTGGTAATCAGGTAATACGATATTTAATTCCAAGGTTTCCTGATTCTCATCCTGTTCAAAATTGACTGAGATGGCATCCAGATCAACATTAACGTATTTACGGATGACTTCCAGCAATTCTATTTGCAATTGTGGCAAATAAGAAGGCTGGTTACGGGATGTCCGTTCGTGCGCCACCAAAATTTGTAGCCGTTCTTTTGCCAAAGAAGCCGACGGGGATTTATTGATTTTAAAATAGTCCAGTAAGCCCATTATCGACTCCCGAACAATTTTCCAAAGAGTCCTTTCTTTTCATCAATAAAGCGATGTGGGCATTCTTCGCCCAGATAACGTGCCACAACATCCATGTAAGCTTGGCCAGCGTCACTTTTTTCGTCCAATATGACAGGCAAGCCCGAGTTGGAAGCGTTCAGCACCGATTTAGATTCGGGTATAACCCCCAACAAATGCAAGGATAGGATTTCTTGTACATCATCAACACTCAACATTTCCTTTAATTTGACCCGTTCCGGTGAATAGCGTGTTAACAGCAAATATTCCTTAATCGGTTCCTGATTTGTCTCGGCGCGGCGGGATTTGCTGGACAAAATGCCCAGCATCCGGTCAGAGTCACGGACAGAAGACACTTCAGGATTGGTCACCACAAAAGCATCATCGGCATAATACATGGCTAATTGTGCCCCTTTCTCAATACCGGCCGGCGAATCACAAATGATATATTGAAAATCCTTGCCCAGTTCCTCCAGTACCTTTCCGACCCCTTCTTGGCTCAGGGCATCCTTGTCGCGGGTTTGCGAAGCCGGGAGAATATACAATTGATTGCAATTTTTATCGCGTATCAAGGCTTGGTTAAGTGACGCTTCGCCATTTATGACGTTGATAAAATCATAAATCACGCGGCGTTCGCAACCCATAATCAAGTCCAGATTACGTAACCCCACATCGAAATCAATGACGGCTGTTTTATGGCCTTTTTTAGCAAGCCCCATAGCAATGGCTGCACTGGTGGTTGTTTTACCCACACCACCTTTACCCGATGTTACAACAATGATTCTTGCCACAAAAATTTCCTCCAACGTAGCGATAACAGCTTAAATGTCTTTTATAATAAGGGATTGATCTTGTAAATAAATTTGCACCGGCTTGCCTTTAGGGGCTGTGAAGTTGCTGCTGATCTGATAATTCCCGGCAATCGAGATAAGTTCAGCCTGCAAGTCCGAACAAAAAATGCGTGCCTCGGTATTATCGGGCACACCGGCCAAGGCTCGCCCTCTGAGCGAACTGTAAATATGGATATTGCCCTCGGCAATCACTTCGGCACCGGCACTGACCGGTGCCATAACAATCAAGTCGCCTTCTGCATAGATACGCTGGCCTGAGCGGACAGGCAAGGTCAGAAGCTTGACCGAAGGGATGCTGCCAAGTGCTTGCTTGGGTGGCACGGCCTTGGTTTTTGTCGGCTCAGCCACCACCGGATGGTGGGTTGAATAATTAGGTATAGCCAGTTTCAGCGCCAGGGAATTTTGTTCTTCATTGCCGCCACGTATCCCAATGGGGAACATTCCGGCATCGCGGACAAGGCGGCAAAGTTTTTTTAGGTCAATGGGCAAATGTTTATTGTTCAAAGCCTGCACATCCAATACCACTGCAGAATGGATAAAAAAGTCAGGTGCTTTTTCCACGGTTTGCCGAAGTTGTTGCCCGATGGCTTCTAAATCATTGGATGCAAGCTGTAGCGTGGGTACAGAAAAAGTGCTGGTTTTAATTTCTAGCGCAGCTGCGCCATGTAGTTGTCGGGGATCGGTTGACATCCGTTGCGTCTGTTTAGCGAGAAGTTAGGTCGATTCTAACATTGCTAAAAAAAAATTGCATTTTTCCAAGTGGTATTATTGGCTGGCATTGCCTAAACAATCTATGGTGTTGGGATGGTCTATGCTTAAGGAATGGATTCTGTTTCGCGCCTTAGCAAAGATAAATCGAATCATATTACCAGGTCGTAGTCGATGTCTGTCTATCATCATCTTAGCTTTAGTAGTGGCCCATGCCCTGCAACCTACCATTAATAAATCTGTAACGGAAGCAAGTTATTCTATGAAATAATTGAAAATACTAAGGAAAATTATTTGCTGAATAGGTTTTTTCGTGCTATTTTTCGCCAAGATGCATCCACTTCGCTAAACTGACTAAATGCTGCTAAGTCAATAAAAAGCAGAATGTTTCATTCTGCATCACCATCAGTTATTTTAAAGAAGCACAAACACCCATTCATAAAAGGACTACCCATATGTCACTTACCCTTACAGCGGTCAGCTACAACGCCGCCACCGGCCAGCTGGCCCTGAGCGGCCAATATTTGGTCGGCACGGCCGGCGGCTACACCGTCACCGATTTTAGCCTGAAAGGCAGGGGCGGCGTGGCTTACCAACTGACCGGCGGCAGCGCCGTGATCGGCACACCCACCAGAGGCGGGGTAACCCTGCAACTGTCCGCCGCCGACCAAACCGCTGTAGACAGCCTGCTGGACAAAAACGGCATGACCGCCAACGACGGCAGCCCTTACAACCTGTCCTTGACGGCCGGTTGGGAAACCGGGGCCGGCGCGGTAGTCACCCAAGCGATCACCGCCAGGGGCTTGGATGTGCTGTACCAAACGTTGGCGACCAGAGCCATCAGCAAACCGGACAGCCTGGCGGCTGACAGCAATGGCGACCTATTTGTCGCCAACACCGGCAACAACACAATAGACAAATTCTCCGCCAACGGCACCTTATTGTGGACACAGGGCGGCGGGGTCAATAAACCAGTCAGCCTAGCGGTGGACGGAGGCGGCAATGTCTGGGTGGCCAACCTTGGCAACAGCACTGTGGAGCAGTTTTCCGCCAGCGGTGTCTTGCTGCAAACCTTGGTCAGCGGCCTAAAATACCCTTCAAGTGTAGTGGTCGATGGTAGCGGCAACGTCTGGGTGGGCAATTACGGCAACAACACCTTGGAAGAGTTCTCGGCCAGCGGCCACTTGCTGCAGACCCTCAGCAACGGCCTCAGCAACCCGGACACCAGCCTGGCGGTGGACGGCAATGGCAATATCTGGGTTGCCAACTTGAGCAACAACACTGTCGAGCAATTTTCGCCCGGCGGAGCATTGCTGCAGACCCTGAGCAGCGGCCTCAATAATCCGGTCGACGTAGCCGTAGACGGCAAAGGCAACGTATGGGTGGCCAACTGGATCGGCAACACCGTGGAGCAGTTCTCCGCCAGCGGCGCCGTGTTGCAGACCCTGAGCAAAGGCATCACCAACCCTTACAGTGTTGTGGTTGATGGGGGGGGCAACGTTTGGGTGGCCAACAGGGGGGGCAACAGCGTTGAGGAGTTCTCCGCCAGCGGCGCCCTGCTGCAAACGTTCACCAACGGTGTCAGCGTGCCGGAAAGCCTGGCGGTGGACAGCAATGGCAATGTTTGGGTGGCCAACGCCACCGGCAACTCAGTGCAAGAGTTTGGCCCGCAGTCCTCCGTAGCACTGACCGGCGCAAGCTATCTTGCCGCCACCGGCCAACTCACCCTGATCGGCCAGTTCCTGCCCGGCAGCAGCGGCCTGTACACCGTCACCGACATCAGCCTGAAAGGCGACGGCGGCACGGCCTACCAACTGACCGGCGGCAGTGCAGTAACCGGCACACCCACCAGCAGCGGCTTCACCATCCAGCTGTCCGCCGCCGACCAGCTGGCCATCGACGGGCTGCTCAACAACAACGGCGGGCAGGCCAACGACGGCAGCGCCTACAGCCTGGCCGCCACGGCCGGATGGGTCGTGGGCGCGGGGGCGGCCAGCGTGGCGGCCAATGTCGGCAACGCCACCACGCCGACCCTGTCAGCGGTGGCCTACAACGCCGCCACCGGCGTGTTCACGTTCACCGGCGGCCAACTGGCCAACCACGGCACAGCCAACGGCATAAACCTGGCGGACCTGTCATTCAGCACCGGTGGCGCGAAGTTCACCTTCAACAGCGCCGACAGCGTCAGCAACCTGGGCGGCAATGGCTTCACCGTCACCTTAAGCACCGCCGACCAGGCCACCGTCAACGCCCTGCTGGGCGGCGCGTACACCGGCCAGCTGACCGCCTTGGCGGGCTGGGACAGCGACAGCGGGGCGGTCATCAGCAACCAGCCAGTCGCCATCACCAGCCCGCCGGTGGTCAGTGCGGTCAGCTACAACGCCGCCACCGGCCGGCTGGCCCTGAGCGGCCAATATTTGGCCGGCACGGCCGGCGGCTACACCGTCACCGATTTTAGCCTGAAAGGCAGGGGCGGCGTGGCTTACCAACTGACCGGCGGCAGTGTTGTGGTCGGCACACCCACCAGTGGCGGGGTCACCCTGCAACTGTCCGCCGCCGACCAACTGGCCATTGACGGGCTGCTTAACAATAACGGTACGTCAGCTGACGATGGTGCCAGCTACAGCCTAACCGCCTCGGCCGGTTGGGATAATGATGCGGATGCCATTGCCACTGTGGGTGTTACGGTGAGCGGGATCGTGAATTATGTGCTGCTGCAGACATTGAGCAATGGGGTTAACAGCCCATTCAGCCTCGTATTCGACAATAAAGGCGATGTCTGGGTGGAAAATAATGGCGGCAGTACCGTGGAAGAGTTCTCCGCCAACGGCACACTGTTGCAGACGCTAAGCAACGGGATCAACAACCCACAAAATATAGCAATAGACAGCAGCGGTAACGTTTGGGTGGCCAATACCGGCAACAACACCGTGGAAGAGTTCACCGCCAGCGGCGTCTTGCTGCGAACCCTCAGTGACGGGATCGTTTACCCATGGGGCATGGCGGCAGATAGCAGCGGTGATATGTGGGTGGCAAATAACTTCAATGGCACTGTGGAGGAGTTTTCCGGCAGTGGTGTGTTGTTGCAGACGCTGAGTGCCGGTGTTGCCGGCCCCGGATTATTGGCAATTGACAGCAGCAGCGGTGATGTTGTCGTATCGGATTTTTTCAACAACACGGTAGAAAAGTTTTCGGCCACTGGTATGTTGTTGCAGACCTTGAGCGACGGGGTCAGCAATCCGTGGGGCGTGACGGTGGACAACCAAGGCGACGTGTTTGTGGCCAATTACGGCAACAACACCGTGGAAGAGTTCTCCGACAGCGGCCTCCTGTTGCAGACCTTGAGCGACGGGGTCAGTGTTCCCTACAACCTTGCCGTGGACAGCCAAGGCGATGTGTTCGTGGCGAATTGGGGCAACAACACGGTGGAAAAGTTCAACGCCAGCGGTGTGTTGTTGCAGACCTTGAGCAATGGGGTCAGCACTCCGTCAGTGACCATTGATGGCAACGGCAATGTCTGGGTGGCGAATTATGGCAACAGCACCTTGGAAGAGTTTGGTGCTGCCTCTGCCAACGCTTCAGCACACAGCGCTGCTGTCGAACTCCTGGCGGTAAACCATCTGGCAGTTTGAGGCCATCTTTAACAAACTGAGAGAATTGCATAACGCCTGAATTTTAATCGGGCAAGCTGATTCAGACCGCCAATAAGTCATTTTGTTGGTTCATAATAGAGAGCAATCATGAAGATTTTTAATCCCAAAGTTTTATGCAGTGCCACTTTGGCGTTGTGGCCTATGATTTCAGTCATGACCTGTGGTGCCAATGACACGCTTGTCACCTATCACAATGACCCGCAACGGACTGGCTGGAACGCCAACGAAACCACCTTGACACCCGGCACGGTGGCATCTGGCTTCGGGCTTATCACCCAAGTGGCTTTGGATGACCAAGTGGACACCCAGCCTTTAGTCGTTCCTAATCAGTCCATAGCCAACCAAGGCACCCATAATGTCGTTTATGTGGCCACAGAAAACAACTCCATTTATGCCATCGATGCCAGCTCCGGCACTATTCTTCTCCATAAAAATCTGGGCGCTCCGGTGCACATGCCTCTGGGCTGCAATAACAACGGCCCCAATGTTGGTATTAACGGGACACCCACCATTGATGTGACCACCCAAACGCTGTATGTCATAGCCTATGTCACCATCAACAATACGCCAACTTATCAACTTCATGCACTGAATTTGGGCACTTTGGCCGACAAGCCGGGTTCACCCCTCACCATCCGCGCATCAAACACGTTGACGGATGGTTCGGTTTTCAATTT
>Ga0207960_1000052_pt1 | contig 34972 bp, 34 predicted proteins | sample CryBogCBH29May08_FD_184613 | JGI IMG/M metagenome (GOLD analysis project Ga0207960, IMG submission 184613) | Freshwater microbial communities from Crystal Bog, Wisconsin, USA - CBH29May08 (SPAdes) | ecosystem: Environmental > Aquatic > Freshwater > Lake | place: Crystal Bog, Wisconsin, USA... | reverse complement strand
AAGCTTTACACAGTGCCTGCTCTTTAAAGTCTTCAGAATACTTTGTATACGTTTTCATCTCTAATCTCAAATTTTATTTTCTTTAAAAATTTGAGGCGACAACTATTCTGACGCAGGGGGGTACGATGGTCATGCTGACCTGGACTATAGAGCCGTCGGGCCGCAGATAGCGCTTATCGCGTTGGCAATAGGGCTGTTCACCGGTAATTAAACGGGCGATAAGCCTCAAGTCTTCCTGCACATCATCGGGGTGGGTGAGGCTCATCCAGTCAATTGTGGACAGCTCTTCTCGCGTCCTGCCAGTGATGTCGGCAAGGCGTTGGTTGGCTTCATGCAGTTGGCCGGTATGGGAATCGGACAAAGAAATACCGAAGGGTGAGCGTTCTAACAGCGCCGTGAAACGTTCCGCTGCCCAGGCCTCTTTTTGTCGCGATTGTTGCAGCTCGCGCTGGATGGCCAGCAATTGTTTCTGTTTGCACTGCAACACGAGTAGCCACGCGGACAAAAAACCGACTCCGGCAAAAATGACCATTGCCCCATAATTCAGGCTGATGGCATTGCCCGGGGCTATGGTGGGTGATGGGCCAATGAAAAACCAAGTGATAATTAGCACAGATAGCAATGTGGCCACGCCACCCGCAATTAGCCCACTTAGCCAGCCACTGCATAAAATGACCGGATAGAACAACAAGAAGGTAAAGGGGTGGATTGCATCCCAAATCAGTATTTGCAAGACGCAAGCAATGATGGGTAACACCAAGGACAGTAACAAATTGATTGGGCTGGTAGTGTTCATTCTGGCAAAAATGGATAATATATGAACGAACGGATTTAACATAATTTTTGTGTATTTATTGTGTACACGCACCTATAAACCCATTGCTTTAATTGTATTTAATTATGTGGCATTAATAAAAATAAGGCAACTTACTAAATAATAATAATAATAATAATAATAATAATAATAATAATAATAATAATAATGATGATGCCAAGAACGGTATGGCAATGCGAAAATGGTAGCAGAAAGCCCAAGGGGCTGACATGAATGGGTTCTGCTAGGGCGGCATTATCCTTGACAAATAATGAACAAAATAAAAATTGGACAGTTGCAGTTTCCTTCGGCAACGTTCAGGAAACGTGTGTCTACACTCAGGGATTGTACCGCTTCATTTCATTAAGCAAGCATTCTTAACGCGAATGCAGTAGGTTGGCTTCCTATCGCACACCGACTAAGCCAGAAAATGGGTGACTGACAAATTAGATTTGAACTGCGACAATGGCTTGTTTGGACAAGTACAGAAGTACGAAAGGGTTGTGGGATACAGCCATAAGATATATATAACCACCTAAAATTCAATTACAATTTCTGGCGCGAAACCACCACCCCCATCCGCTGTTAATACAACGGCTCCCGATAAAACATCAAAATAATGCCAATTTGGAACAACGCCGCCACTGAAACAAAACCGGCAATGTTCTTGCCCGGACTGTCCAACTTCAATTCCAGCCAGCGCCCGCAAGCCAGTATCAGCGAGAAAACTCCCATTAAGGTATGCCCCACTTGGATTAAAAATGCGCTTTTTGCCTGAAACCCTACGTGTGAATGGGTAAGCAACATCAACCCCCCAAATGCCGCCAAAATAGGGAAAAAATAAGGCCAGTAGCTGTTTTGGTTTTTGGGCATCCGTGCAATCAGCTCCAACACGCCCAGCACAAACACCAGCAACGTGGCGATGCGGTGCTGCAACACTTCGCCATTGTTAAAGGTGCTTTCCCAAAAGCCAATTGGCCCCAGTGGCCACGTTTCGGCATCGCTACGGAAAAACAAAAATATCCCCAAACCGACAAAACCAACCGGCCAGTAGCGGGTGCAATAGCCCAGATAACGCTGCAAAGCAGGCACACGCAAATACGACAACATGGCAAAAAAGCTCATGCTGGTTAAAAATATACCGGCAATATTGTGGTTATAATCCGACCAAGCGGTTGCCGCTTCCGAAGGGATTTGCCCAATAATCGCCACCCGTCCGGCTTCACCGGCAATCAAGGCTTGGTGTGTGGGTGACGCGATTCTGGGGATTTGCGGCGCGAACATATTGACCACTTCCTGCCACGATGCGGTCAGGTTAGGAATGTCTATCGCCGGAGGCTGCGAGGCCAAACTGGCGGCGGTGAACAATAAGGTGACCAACACCAAGGATTCCGCCTCAATGTAATAAGGCAGGCGGCGGGTTAGTGTGTGGCTGTTGTAGGTGCGGTAATAATCTTGCACCGAGGTTTTGTTCAACCAAGCCAGACCTAGTGCCAAGCCCAGCAAAATGATCTTGACTGTCAACAAGTTGCCGTAACCGGTGCCAATAAAACCGTTCCAACTGTCAATGTACTGGAAAGCCATTGGCAAGCCGGTCGATAAAATGACTCCCACTGAAACCATGCCAAACCCCGAAAACCGCTTCAACAGGGTAGGCCATAAATGGTCGGGGATTTGTTGCTGGCTGCGCATCAGCCAAATATTGACCAAATGGAACACTCCGCCAATCCACGCAGCGGCCCCCAATTGATGGATGACCGTCAACGCCATCAGTGGCGCCGGATTGTCAAAACGTCCTGCGGCATGGACTAGCCATGCACCGGCAATCACCATAGGTAACGCCACTAGAGCAGCCGTTTGCCAACAGTGTTTAGAATAAGGGTTTTTACCCAGGACAAAATAACAATAACCTGCCAAAAACAAAGTCAAAGCGGCACGGATAACACCACCGATAAATTGGGTGGTTTCGGCAAATTCAGGGAATGGCCATTTTTGCAACACTGCGGTCATAAGCCATATTTTCAGCACAATTTTAAATGCCTGCGCCCCCACCAAGGCAAAACCGCCTAGGTACAGCAACTTAACCGTGCGTTCCAATAATGCAGGCGTATAGCCGACTTCCCGATGCCAAGGGCGTAGCACGAATAGCCCCCAAAACAGGCTGCCGACGGCAAAACAGTAACAAATGAGTGCGAAACCGCCAATCAGCGAGTCTAGAAAATCTGCAATACCAGCCATATTATGACCTAAGGGCTAACAGTGAAATGGATGACATCTTCAGTAAGATGACCGTCGGCGGCAAACACTTTCATTTTTAGGGCATAATCCCCGGGCGTTAAGGTTGGGACAGCAATCGCCATTTGGCCGGGTAACTTGCCTTTGCTAAGCGGCAGTGGTGAAAGTTGGTCACCCTTGCTGACCAGAAACACTTGTGACAAGCCCAACTCAATTTTCGAGTTGAAATTGAGCGTTACGGTTTCGGCTGTGTTGGCATGGATGGCCTGGATTTTAAGCGAGTGGTTGGTGACCACGGCATGGGCATGGGCTAGTAGCGGCTGCTGGCAAGCACAGTACAACAACAGTAAGGCCAATTTTTTCATGTCAGTTTCCTTTTTTGGCTTTCAGTGCATGACCGGCGAGGTTTTTACCCAAATCCCAAATTGAGCCGGGTATTTGGTGGGTGTCGGCAATGGTTTGCTCAAAACTGCTGACAATATGGTCACGGTCTTGTTGGGTCAGGGTTAATGGTGGCAACAACTTGACGACATTCATGCCGTGTCCGGCCACTTGGGTAAGGATGTGATGTTCTTTGAACAATGGGATGGTGATCATCTGGCAGAACAAACCTTTGTTGGCTGTTTCCAGCATCATCCAAGCGGCTTTCAGGGTCAGGCTTTTCGGTGCTTGAAACTCAATGGCAATCATCATGCCTTTGCCCCGCGCTTCTTTGAGGAATTCGTATTGGCTGCTCATGGCATTGAGGCTGTCAATAATATCCGTGCCGACCTTTAGGCTGTTGTCAACCAGTTTTTCTTCTTCCAGTACATGTAGGGTGGCCAAACCAGCGGCCATGGCCATATTGTTTTTTGAGAAGGTCGAGCCATGCACAACGGCGCGGTCCATGCGGTTATAAACGGTGTCCATTATTTTTTCGGTGATGGCCACTGCGCCCACCGGCACAAAGCCTCCGGACAAGGCTTTGGCCATACAAATCATGTCCGGTTGAACACCCCAGTGGTCAATGGCCCAGAATTTGCCGGTACGGCCTAAGCCAGTCTGCACTTCATCGGCGACGAATAACGTGCCGTATTTTTTGCATAGCCGCTGCACTTCCGGCAAGTAGTCGTCGGTCGGCACATTAACGCCCTTGCCTTGGATGGGTTCGACAATAAAGGCTGCCACATCATGACCGCTTAAGGCCGCTTCCAAGGCCGCCAAGTCATTAAAAGGGATGGCACTACAGCCTGGCAACAATGGCCCGAAGCCTTCCCGGAAAATATTTTCACCATTCAGCGACAGGGCGCCTAATGTCAAGCCATGATAGCCGTGTTCACAAAAAAGGATTTTTTCGCGTTTGGTGGTGTAGCGGGCAAATTTAATGGCGGCTTCGACTGCTTCCGTGCCGGAATTGCAGAAGAACATTTTATTGGTGTTTTCCGGTGTGGTTTTTAACAGTGCTTGCGCCAGCAAGCCGCTCAGCACGGACACATCCAATTGCACCAAATTGGGCAATTCTAAGGTCAGGGTCTCCTGCAAGGCGTTGATGACGGTCGGATGATTTCGGCCAATGGCAAACACACCAAAACCACTGAGCAAATCCAAGTATTCAGTGCCTTCTTGATCGTACAAGTATTGGCCAAGCGCCCTTTTATAATGGCGGTCATAACCGATGGTTTTTAGAACCCTGACCATTTGATTGTTTAGATACTGCTCGTGCAGGTCAAATTTGTCGGTGCTGTGTTGGGCAAAAAGTTCGGCGATGCTAAAGGACATTCGGTACCTCAATTGTGTTGGCAGGGATGTTTATTGGGCTGATGCAAGCAATGGTTTTATCATCTGGCACTCTGGCTATACCTGTTTGCCGCTAAAGGCAGGCAAAACCACTAAAGAGCATATTACGGTAAAGAACAACCCCAGTGACAAAAGCAGCCCCATGCTGGCCATGCCCTGATGCGGGGTGAAAGACAGGCTGGAAAAGCTGCATAAGGTGGTCAGTGAGCTAAATATGATGCCGCGTGTGGTGCTGCTTTGCAGCAGGTTTTCTTCTTCGCTCAAATGAAAATGTAAGCGGTGCATAATCAGGATACTGCTGTCGATGCCCAAGCCTAATAATAACGGTAAAGCGATAATATTGGCAAAGTTGAAATCGTGATTTAACAAGACATTGGTGGCACCGGTCAAGAGGGCCGCCAAGATCAGCGGTCCCAGCACTAAAGCGGTTTGGTAGAAACTCTTATAAATGACCAGTAGCACGATCATTATGGCCAAGAAGGCTCCACCAAACGCTTCTAGAAAAGCTTTGACCACTGCCGCTCCGCTGGCCAAATCGGAAACCGGTAGGCCAGATACGCTGTCATCAATGCTTTGTACGTCGGCGACAAATTGCTTAAGGTTGCTGTCGTCGTTAAGGTCTGCTTTAGGGCTGATGAAAATTTTATAAAGCCCCTCTTTGCTGAGCCATTCCGTACGGATGGCATCAGGTATATCGTCAATGCCAAATTCATGGGCGGTCAGGCTAGTTTTAAGCCGTTCTAAGGTGAATGGCAACAGCCCGAGCAAGTCTTGCTGGACACCTTGGTAAACAGTTTCTGGATGGGCGGTATTGTCCGCCTTGGCTAGCAAGGCATCTACATGTTGTTGCAATTGGATTAAAGTGGCTTTAGGGGCATGAGGGCTGTTTTCGGTGATGGCTTTTTTCAGCTCGCGGCTAAATTTTGTCAAGGCGGCTTTGGCTTGGCTGTTTTCAGGCAAGTTATGGCCAAAACTTTCCAATTGATTGCCTAAAACCAAGTTCAAGTCATCCAAGGTGGCCAGTTTTTCTGCTTGGTTTTTGGCGACAAAACTGGACAGCGTAATAGCATCGTGCACGCTGGGCAAATGCTGCACTTTTTCGGCCAGGCTGTTGGCGTCGTCCAAGCTGTTGGCAAGCCCGGTCAAGGCAAACGGGGAATCATTTTTGGACTTGACCAGTTCTTTAAAGGCTAGCACCGACTCGCTGTTGGGGTCACGCAGGTTAATGGGGTTGGAATCAAATTTTAACTGGGTTAGCACTGCACATGAGCCGATGCCCAGCACAATGGCAAGCACGCGGATGGTGGTTGAATAACGGAACGGCAAGGTCACCATAAACTGAGGTATGAATGCCGAGCGCATGGGCTTGGGGTTGTTGACCGGCCACACCGCAAACAAGGCGGGCAGTACGGTCAGAGAAATCAGCAGACCAATGAAAATGCCGCCGCCGGAAATGATGCCTAATTCGGAAACGCCTGCATAATCGGTGGGTATAAAGGCCAAAAAACCCAGCGCAGTGGTCACTGCGCACATAAACAAAGACGACCCCACTCCTTTCATGCTGTGGTGGATGGCTTGCGGGTTGTCGTAGCCACGTGCCCGCCGTTCGCGGTAATACAAGCAGATATGTACGGCGTAATCGACCCCCAAGCCAATGTATAAGGTGGCGAATGCAATGGAAATCACGTTTAGGTGGCCTACGGTGATGGCGGCAAACCCTGCCGTGAACACTAAGCCCATGATTAACACAATATACGAGATGATCAGCAATTTCAAAGAGCGCAAGCCGACCCATTGCACCACAAAAACCAAAACAAATGAGGCTATGCCGGCCCATTCGGCACCACGGGTGACGCTTTCCATTTCTTCGTGTTCCAATGCCGTTTCGCCAGTGATACGGATTTTAACATGAGGGTTGCTGGCCATGATTTGGTGCACGGCCTCATGGGTGGCGGCTTGTGCCACGTCAGCGGGCAACAATTCGTTGTAATTGAGTTTTGGTTTGGCAATCAATAAGCCATGGGTGGAGTTGGCGTTAAACTTGTCATCCGCCAATAAATTTTGCCATGACAAGGGTTTGCTGGCACCGTTCAGTGCTTGGCTTAAGGTGTCGTCAATGGCCAACAACAACGGATTGAGTTCTAGCGGGATTTTTTCATCGCGCTGGTTTAAGCCTTGGCTGATAATGCCAAATAAGCCATCCAAGTTGTAGTTTTGTGCCAAATGGCCAATAAACGGTTGTGCGTCAGTCAGTTTTTGCGCCAGTGAATCAAGTTCCGGTTGCTCCAGATAGAGCAGGGCTTGTTGCCGGAAAAATGCGTTGTCACTAGGGTTTCGCACCGACTCAAAACGCTCGCTTTGGCTACTGAGCACCTGCTGCAATTGCCCAGTGGCGTGTGCAGTTTCTTCCGGTGTCTGTCCGTCAACAATCAACAAGATAGTGGCGGTGTCTTGCGGGAAAGCGTTATTGAGGCGCTTTTGGTTTTTTTGGAACGGTAAATCGGGGGACAACATTTCTGCCGTGTTAGAGTTAATCCCCAGGTGGCCATAGACATAATAGCCGGTGGCACAGCAAGCCAACAGGCTCAATAACAACAACAGCCAAGGCAGGCGAATGATTTGCCGTTCGCATTGGTTGAAAAATGCGTGAAGTAAAGAGGGGTGGTGCTGGGTCATAAGTTTAGGTGGATGGCAGGGAGGGAAGTTTGGCAGCGGCGGTTGGGTTTAGCCGTGTGGCAGGGCCGCGAGTTTATGCAGGTGGCTAGCGACCTGCGTCAAGGTTTTGGTGGCGGCTCTAAAATTTAAGCCCAATCTTATCAATTGCGGCAGTTCTAAAGGGTGCAATAGCAGGAACAATAACAGCTTGCTTAACACAATGTCTCCCTCTCCATTGGCGGCAAAGGCAATGGCTCTAGGCAAGTCCATGCTGGCAGGGTCAACAATGGCGCGAATGGCCAGAAAAGGCAGCCCATGCAGGTTGGCGGTTTTGGCAACGGCGGCACTCTCCATATCCAGTACCATAGCGTCAGTGGCACTGTAGAGTTGTTTTTTTTGCCTGCCCGTTGCAACCATACTGGCACTTTCCACCAAACAACCGCAGGCAACTGGTAGGGTAGCGGCCAAAAGGGTTTTGGCACAAGACTGCCAATGCAAGTCCAGCGGCAGTTCATTATAGTCGGCATCCAATAATTTATCCGCCAAGGTTAAGTCACCTGGCTTAAGCAGTGGGCTTAAGGCGGCGGCACAGCCCCAACTGATTAATTGCTTGGCCCCTTTGGCGACCAATAACTCCGCAGCAGCGCGGGCATTTTGTGGGCCAACGCCAGAGCAGACCACTAAAATAGCATCTGCTATGAACAGGGAATGGCCTTTGCTGACTTTTTTGGCCGTGAGTGTGCCCAATTCTTCGGGCAGGGCGACGACAATGCCGGTGATCACTTTATGTTTAGCTCGTTACGGTATCTGGCCAGTGCCCATAACGGAAAGAACTTGTCGTAGCCATGGTATTTAAGGTAGAACACTCTAGGGAAGCCGGGGGCGGTAAAGCCTGGGTCATGCCAGACACCGTCATTTTGTTGGTGGCGCAATAAAAAGTCTATGCCCGCTTTGGCTTCTGGGCTGCCCGCTTCATCTGCCGCCATTAGCCCCAACAATGCCCATGCGGTTTGGAAGCAAGTGCTGTTGCGGTATGTGCCGCTCAATGACGCATCATGGTAAGTGAAGTTATCTTCACCCCAGCCGCCGTCAGCGCGTTGTTTGCTTTTGAGATAAGCCACTGCTTGAGTGTACATCGGGTCAGTTTTGGGCAGTGCGGTTTGCTCCAGACCCAGTAATACCGACCAGGTGCCGTAAATATAGTTGCTGCCCCAACGGCCAAACCACGAACCATCGGCTTCTTGTTCGCTACGCAGAAAATCGATGGCACGTTTTATTACCGGACGGTAGGCCGGCTGCTTATCTACCAGCTTGCCCAACAACATGATGCAACGGGCCGTCACATCGGCGGTAGGGTCATCCAGCAAGGCGCCATGGTCGGCAAAGGGAATTTGGTTTAGGTAATAATGGTTGTTGTCAATGTCGAAGGCACCATAACCGCCATTAGCGGATTGCATCCCGGCAATCCATTGTGCCGCACGCTCGGTGGCTTCTTCTAGTTCGGGGGTTTCGGCACACGCCATAGCAAAAGCGACCACAGCAGTGTCATCTACGTCAGGATAATGCGGGTTGGCATATTGGAATGCCCAGCCACCGCCCGTCAAGTTAGGCTTGTTAATGCGCCAGTCACCGGGTTCATCAGAAAGCTGTTTGCTTTTAAGCCAAGCATAAGCCAAGTGATAGCGGTCTTGGTTTCCGGATGGGTTGGCCTCCTGCAAGGCCAACAACGACAGGCCGGTGTCCCAAACGGGTGAAACGCACGGCTGGCAGTAGGCTTCGTTTTCCCTGATGACCAAAAGCTTGTCAATGGCTTTGCGGGCGGTGACCACGCGCTTGTCGGTTTCAGGATAACCCAGCAACAGCAGGGCCATGTAGGCATTGATCATGGCGGGGAAAATGCAGCCCAAGCCGTCTTCGCCATTCAACCGCTCCAAAATCCAATCTTCGGCCTTTTTCAGCGCCAAGTTACGCGCCTTGTGAGGAATTAGCGGCTCTGTCATCAAGCCCAATTTGTCTAGCCACAAGAAAACTTTTTTAAGCAAGGTATCTTGGGCAAAATAATCTTGTTCCTGCTCCGGTGGGGTGGTGAACAGTTCAGTAATATTGATCTGTAGCGGATTCTTGGCCGAAGCTTTCAATGTACACAAAATGAACAACGGCACCATCACCGTCCTTGACCAATAAGACACCTTGTCCAAGTGGAAGGGAAACCATTTGGGCAGCAACATGATCTCCACCGGAATGTACGGCACGGCCCGCCATGGCAATTGACCGAATATCGCCAGTGTGATGCGGGTAAAAACGTTGGCTTTGGCGGCACCGCCTTGGCTTAGTATGAAGCTGCGCAAGCGTATCATATGCCCGTCTTCAGTGGAGTCGCCCACCATTTTTAAGGCGTAATAGACCTTTACACTGCAACTGAGATCACCTGCCCCGCCGGTGAACAGCGGAAAGCCACCGTCCTCACATTGGCGTGATCTTAGGTAGCAGGCTATTTTATCCTGCAAGGCTTCGTCAATGTCGCCAATATAATGGCGCATCATGATGTATTCGGACGGGATAGTGCAGTCAGCCTCCAGCTCGAAGACCCAAAAACCGCTGTCATCCTGCATATGCAGCAATGTTTCTTGGGCGCGGTTGATGGCTTTGTCTAGGTCATAGACATGCGAGTGGATGGCTGTGGACGAGCTGGCGGTATGGTGAATGCTGGCGTTTATATTGGAATCGGTAAACATGTTACGCTCCTTAAAGGTCGCTAGTGGCTTTTGAGGAAAGTATCGGATAATGCCAGCCAGGTGCTTTCAAACCATTGCTGGCCAGATTAAAGGTGGCGGACAGTAACAGGTTGTTGCCGCCAATAGCACGGGTCAAGGCTATGGTGGCCTTGACGCTATTGCGCGAAATCTTGACTTGTTCGGAGCGGGTGAAGCCCAAGTTCCGTTTGATCTTGTTCAGTGTCAAAACTGCCATGCCCAAGGCCCACAGGCAAAAGTTACGGATACCTTTCTCTTGTGGCGGAATCAGTTGTGTGTAGCGCAAGGCGTTATGCAAATGGCCACGGGCAATGCTGATCAAATGCACCAAGCCGGCCCTGAAATGCCCGTCGTTGGTTTCAGGGCTCAATATTTTCAGGTCATAACCAGTTTCGGTAAAAATGTCCTGTGGCAACCAGCATACGCCACGTCCGGCATCATCCCAGATATCCTTAAGGATGTTGGTCATTTGCAGGCCTTGTCCAAATGACACGGACAATTTCAGCAGCTCCTCTTGGTGTACGGCAATGGCGGGGGAATAGTGGCAAAAAAGTTTCGCCAGCATTTCGCCTACGCAGCCGGCCACGTAATAGCAGTAGTGGTCCATATCAGATAAGGTTGCCAAGCCTGCACGCAGGTTTTGCGCCTGAAACACCGGCATCCCTTCTGCCATTGTTTTTACGCAACAGGCCAGCGCGTCAATTTGGGCTGCTTCAAAGGTATGGGTGATTTGCACCACCCTTGGCAACACATGGATAAGGGTATGTTCGGCGGGTATGGTTTGTTCGGACAACAGCGGCGCCAAATCCAAGGCAAACAGCTCGGCATTTTCACCCGTCCGTACCACCTCGATAAACTCCTCGCAATAATGTTGTTTTTGTCGGGCCGACAAGGACACTTCATCTTCTATGGTGTCAACAATCCGGCATAATAAATAAGCATTGGCGACCGGGCCAAACAGAGGGGCGGGCAATTGCGGGATGGTCAGCGCAAAAGTCCTGGACACGCCCTCCAGCAAAGCTGACTGGAATGCTTGGTCAGAAAGCCAGTTGAGGGTTTTGGGGTCATCCAAAGATTGTTGTGGTCTGCTCATAAGCTCATTGGGAATACGGGCCATAGGTGTGATTTTAGGCAATGATAGACTGTTTGTTGGTATTTTGCAAAACAATGTTGCTTGTTGCCAATTAGCCAATAATTGCCTCTAAGCCTGCCGTTGATAAAGATTAAAAAACAGCCGTTTGGGCAGCCCTGTTGGATTTTGGCAAAAACCTTGGCAACGGCTCTTTTGTTGTGGATTTGATAAGAAATTTACGGCAAAAACTGGAGTCTGCCAACAAAAAAGGGTATGCTAAGCATAAGACGTAAATGTTTGTATTGTAAACAAGCAGGCCGAAAAGGCGGTGGTTTCCATTAGCCGTTGGCAATCCGCAACATATACAGCGGATAGCAAAGTTGTTGGCATGATACGACATGTTGCGTGCGTTTTGCATGGCTTTTGGTCATGTGGCAATTATTTTTTTTGGAGGTTTAAAGTGGCTGTACCGTTACGTCAACAAATCACTGTGGGTGCTTACCTACTCAAGCAAAAGTTACAAGGTGTCAAAAAATATCCCTTGGTTTTGATGCTTGAGCCGTTGTTCCGTTGCAATTTGGCTTGTGCAGGTTGCGGAAAGATTGATTACCCCGAAGATATACTCGATCAGCGCCTGTCCTATGAAGAGTGCATGCAAGCCGTCGATGAGTGCAATGCGCCAATGGTTTCCATTCCGGGCGGCGAACCGCTGATCCACAAGGAAATGCCGCAAATTGTCGCCGGTATCATTGCGCGGAAAAAATATGTCTATTTGTGCACCAACGCGCTGTTGCTAAAAAAACGCATCGACGATTACACCCCCTCGCCCTACCTGACCTTTTCGATTCATTTGGATGGCATGCAGGAGCGGCATGACACATCCGTATGCCAAGACGGCGTGTTCGAGCGTGCGGTCGAGGCGGTCAAGTTGGCTTTAGGCAAGGGCTTTCGTGTCACCATCAATTGTACTTTATTCCAAGGCGAGAAAGCCCCCGAAGTGGCAGAGTTCTTGGATTATGTGATGGGGCTGGGCGTGGAAGGCGTGACTATCGCCCCGGGCTTCAGTTACGAACGGGCACCACAGCAAGACGTATTCATTAAAGGCCGCGATGTCAAGGAGCTGTTCCGTGATATTTTTAAAATCGGCAAAACCCGTAAATGGAATCTTAACCATTCGACCTTGTATTTGGATTTTTTGGCGGGTAACCAAAATTACCAGTGCACACCTTGGGGTAATCCTACGCGCAATGTGTTCGGTTGGCAAAAGCCTTGTTATTTGTTGGCGGATGAAGGCAATGCTGCTTCTTTTCAAGAGCTGTTGGACACCACCCCTTGGGAAAAATATGGCAACAGCACCAACCCAAAATGTGCCAGTTGTATGGCGCATTGCGGTTATGAGGCCACTGCGGTTGAAGACATGCTAAAAAATCCGCTCAAAGCTTTGTTGGTTTCGCTCAGGGGGCCTAAAACCGACGGTGAAATGGTGCCTGAGCCTGTGCCGCCTACTAAGGTGGATAGGCCTGTCGGCACGTTGGCTGGCATCCCTATCAGAGTGGAATAAAGCAATTTTACTTAGCGACTTTTTAGGTGCGGAAAATTATAATGATAATAAGAAAATTAAAGCCAATAATGGCGTTGGTACTGATGGTATTGTCGATGGTGGGCGGAATTGCCCACGCAGAAACCATGCTGTCAGCACGTGAAGTGGTCGACAAATTCCAAGGGCAATTGCTGGCGGTTATGAAAATCGGCAAGCAATTGGGCTATGCCGGACGCTATGACAAGTTGTATGATGCTGTGGCGACCAGCCATGATTTGACTAAAATTGCCCGCATTGTCATTGGCAAGGAATGGGAAAAGCTGACAGAAGCGCAGCAAAAAAACCTGACCGATGTGTTCAGCAAGTTGAGCGTGGCCTCTTACGCACATAATTTTAAGGATTATTCAGGTGAAACATTCACCATAGACTCCGAAGAAAACACTGCGCGGGGCGGGGTGATTGTCCATGCCCACTTGACTATCCCTGGCGACAAGGATGTCAAATTTGATTACATGCTTAAAGACAACGGCGACAGTTGGCGCATTATCAATATCATTGCTGATGGTGTCAGCGATTTGGCCTTAAAGCGTTCCGACTACACTGCGGTGTTGCAGAACGAAGGGTTTGATGCGCTAATGGTCAAAATTAACGACAAAATCAGCAACTACTCCAAACAAGAATAGGTTTTAACAATGAATAAACCACGTGGCAGTCATCGTTTATTGAATAGCGGTCTGTTGCCGTGTATGGCACTGAGTTTGTTCATGGCCAGTGGTTGTGCCGCGTCCGGTCCGGCCGGACAAGCCCACCCCTTCAACAAAATTGACCCGTACGAAAATGTCAATCGTAACATTTATAAGTTCAATGATATGGTTGACGACTATGTTGCCGGGCCCATTTCCGACGCTTACCGGTACATAACGCCGAAGTTTGTGCAAACGGGCATTGCCAATGCTTTTGCCAACATCAAGAACATCAATGTGGTGTTCAATGACGTTTTGCAGGCCAAATTCGTCCAAGGCGCGGAAGACACCGGACGCTTTGCCATCAATACCACGATAGGGGTGGCAGGCTTGTTTGATGTTGCGAAATCATTGTCCCTTGAACAACACCAAGAGGATTTTGACCAGACCTTGGCGGTTTGGGGCTTTTCCAAGGGAGCTTATTTGGTAGTGCCGTTTTTGGGGCCATCAACTGTCCGTGGTGTTCCGGGTGCTGCTTTTGACACCGCAGTCAATCCGACCAGTTATGTGGCGACCCCGTTCCAGGCGCTGTCCATGTTAAATGCACGGGCAAATGCCGATGGGGCGTTACGTTTTATCGACGAGGCGGCGCTGGACCCTTACGTTTTTACCCGCGAGTCCTTTTTGCAATGGCGCGATAATCTGGCTACGGACGGCAAATCTAATGCCAACACAGGGCTTGGAGATGAGGAAATGGATGCTGATTTGGCCGGTACTACTGCAAAGGGGGGGGTATTGACCATGGATAAGTTTGGTTTTGGTAAAGCATCCCATACCTTTGCCATTGTCAAAGACTCGTTCGATCAGACCACCTTGGCATTTGAGCAGGCCAACAGCAAGCTCGATATGCTCGAGCTTAGTCATTCCAAGTGGTTAATGGTGTCACCCAAATAGCTTTTAGCCTTTTAAGTCTAGCTTTAGACGGCAGTCAGCCGTATGTGGCCATTGTAGGTTAGGGTGCTTTCAGGATGGACGCACACAACTCCGGCAATAGTGGCGGTTTATAAGGTTCCGGTTTTTTGCCCGATGGTGTCTTAGCTTCGGCTGAAAACCACCAGGCCAAGCTGGCATCACAACCCTCGCCTAATGGCAGGGGCTCTTGGTTTTGGCAGTGGCGATTGTTGGCAGGGCATTTTAGGCGGACGTGAAAGTGATCGTCATGTTTCCACCAAGGACGGACTTTTCTAAGCCAGGCCGAGTCGCCAGTACGTTTGCTGCATAATTCACGCTTAATGCTGGGATTGACAAAAATACGATCAACTTCGGGTAGTTGCGCCGCCGATTGCAGGATTTTTTCATGGGCGGCAGACCATTGTTTAGGGTTGATGCTATCCGAATTATCCAGCAATACCGACGGGGCCGACCAGTTTTCCCGCTCTGCGTGTGTCAGGCTGCGGTTTGCCGCTTGTTGGGACAATAAGAACCAAATATCCACATCCAAACCGGTTTGGTGGCTACGATGCCCGCTTAACGTAGGGCCGCCACGGGGCTGGCCTAAATCGCCAATCAATAACACGCTCCCTTGCTGACGTGCGGCAATGCGTCCCATATTTTCAATAAACCGCTTAAGTTCAGGGTGGCCATAGGCACGGTTTCTGGACGGGCGCATCAATTGATACCCCGTACCCTCCTGCGCCAGTGCCACTGCGCCGCTGATGCAGCCGCTGTTATAGTTGCCGATGCTCTGGCTGGCCTCGCCGACCTGCGCGGGTCGCACCACCTTTGCCCAATCGGCGGCGCTGTTGGCGAAGACTGGGCTTGCCAGTGTCCAACCAGCAGTGAGCAATGAAACAAAAATGTTGAAAATAAAAAACATATTGTGTTTAACCCTGAAAGACTTGCTGATTAATTTATTCACGGCAAGATAATACCCTGACAACATCATAACGCCTATAGTATTGCCATAGGCCTGTCTAAACTCTTACTGCCAGGTAACGTATGAAAATAACAATGCAACTGTTAGCTGCTGTAATGCTGGCAAATTTGCTGGCTTGCTCCTCACAACCCACCCAACAAAATCAAGCAGCGCAAGCCAGTCCAGAGACAATCATGCCTGGCAAGGGCAAAACTGAAGCCCCTGCGATACAACCGCCTCCTGTGTTAAAGAACCATGGCTTGGCGCAAAGCGGTCAAAATCCCCCGATGCTGATCCAGCAAGGCAAAAACAAATTGGCCTTGGTCAGGATTATGGATGGTGGGGTTTGTAAAAATCCACAGCAAGGCACTAAAGGCAGTTTTTTGATCTATGCCGATCTTGAGGATATTAAGGGCATCAAAAAGAAAAAAGGCGAGCAAATTTTTAAGGAATTTGAGGCTAAAATACAGCAATTTGCCGCAGAATCTTTACAAAATGCAGTTGACCTGACCAATTTGGATGTAGACCCGTTTGTTGCGGACAATGATGATGCACAAGAAAAATTGGCCAGGCAATTGGTCGGTAATTTTCAACATACGGTTGCCAAGGCATTGCAAGACTTTAAGCGACATACTGGGCTGAACCTCGACGTTGTGCCGTTCCAGCCGTCATTCATCTTTTTCCAACAAGGCTGTGATAGCCATTTGCTTGATCAAGACAGTGGCGATGCCCCAGTAACCCGCAATTAACGCTGTAGGTCGGTGACTGCGGCTTGCCTATTTCGGATTCTTCAGTTTTTCGGAAGTTCTGAGTTGTTTGTCGCGAAGTCCTTGTAGTTTTTCCAGTACCTTGTTGACCCGTTCAATGTGTGCCGCCAATTGAGTGTTATCAGGCTCCAGGGTTTGCGCCCGTTGCCAGGCTTTCAGTGCCGCCTCATAGCGTTGTTGGCTGTAATCGTTGACACCATCAGCCATCAGGCTTTTGACTTGTCCGGCAACGTTGTCGTTAAGTTGTTGCTGCAGATTAGTAATGGTTGTCTTGTCAATACCTTGTTTTTGTAATTTTTCCAGTAGTTGCCGCGCTTCGGTGAAATGGCCATTTTTTAGTGAGCGTTTAAAATCGGTCAGCAGGCGTTTGTTGTTTTTTTGGTCATAGGGCAATTCTGTTGGGACAGGGGTTGCGGGTTTTTCACTGGCGGCGGGTGGGGCTGCTTCTGGTTGCTGCATAGTTAAAGGCGTTAAAGGTGGCAAGGGTGCTGATGGCGCGTGGCTGGATAGTGGCGTAGCCGATCGTTGCCCTGGCGGTTTTAAGGCCAGCCGCAATTGGTTCTGTAATGCCTCATGGTTGGTTGTGGGAGCTAGTTTCCAAGCCAAGGGCAATGCCTGTGCGGCTAAATCCAAGTTGTTTTGTGCCAAAGCTTGTTGGCCTAGCTTGGCGAGTTGTTCAGCCAAATTAGTGGCTTCTTGGTGTTTTTTTGTGGCAGGGTGGGTGTGGGCGGCAAACCAGCTTTCAGGGGCTTCGTTACCGGTCAGTTGGCTGATGGCCAGGTCTTTTAATAGCCATTCACCTCGGGCAATTAAGCGTTCCTGTTCCAGTTTGGCCAATTCCGCTGTTTGGCGTTGGTGCAAGGCGTTATTGGCTTGTTGTAATATAAGGCTGTCAGGGAAACTGTTGAGCGCTTGCTGATACAATTTAAAAGCCGCAGCCCAGCGGTTTTCGTTCGCAGCCGTTTCGGCGTCGGATATGATCTGTTGTTCATACTCGCTGGATGGCTTGGACTGATGGGTTGACAATGGGCTGCTGTCCGGCGGCACGGATAACGGGGTGCAGGCGGATAATTGGTAAAGCAGCCATAGGCTAATAAGGCGGCGGAAGACCGTCATCGGGCAAGCTCCTTAACCGACAACAACGCCCCCAATCGGGCTTTGATAAACGCGGCATTATTAGTTTCCCGCAGTCGGGCGGTATAGGTCATGACGGGTTGTGCGGTGCCGCGCAACGCCATAATTTCTTCGGTTTGGCACTGTAAATGAGGGTTTTTTTTCACTGCTAGGTAAGTGGTTTCGGTAAGCAATACTTCCCCAGCTTTTGCCGATCCTGAAAGCCGCGAGGCGGTGTTCACTTCTTTGCCCATCACTGTGTAATTCATCCGGTTAGCCGCCCCAATATTGCCAGCCAGCATGGCCCCGCTGTTGACGCCGATGTGGAATTGTAAAATCAGTTTGCCTTGTTGCAGGCGTTGCTGATTGAGTTCCCGTACAAAGTATTGTATCAGCACCGCACATTCAACGGCGTTTTGGGTATGCTGCTGGTCAAATTTGGGTACGCCAAAAATGGCCATGACACAGTCGCCAATATATTTGTCAATATACCCTGAACAGCTATCAACAATTTGGGCGATATAGCCAAAATAAACATTAAGTAAACTGTTCAGCTGGCCCGCCGGTATGCTTTCAGAAAGTGCGGTGAAGCCAACAATATCAGCGAACAATACGCTGGCGGTCAGGGTGCGCCCACCGGAAGATTGCGGGTTTGTTTTGAGGACTTCTTCGGCAACGATGGGGGCGACATAGCGGGAGAAGGTTTTCTCCACATGTTCTTTTTGCGCCAGCCCTTCGGTCATTTCATTCATGGCCTGCATCAGTTCACCCAGTTCGTCATTGCGTAGCTTGTCAAAGCGGAAAGCGTAATCGCCTTGGGATATGGCACTGCTGATTTTGATAATTTGGTTGATGGGACGGGCTAACCGGTTGCCCACCAATATGGATGCTAAAGAGCCTACCAATACAAAAAACAGGGTGATCAAACCGACTGTCTTGATGGTGCGTTGTTTGGCTGATTCGACAATGGAGCGGTCAAAACCAATGAGTGCGTAACCTAAAGTCAGGCCGTCGACGGTCATAGGGCTTACCGACCCCACGACTACCAAAGGTGCGCTGTGGGTTTCCTGGGCTTTAGTATAGATGAATTGCCCAGCGCGGGTGTGCTTGCTGATGGTGGCCAGGTCGGGCAATAAGCCCGCTTGGACTATCGGCTGCATTTCTTCAGTGAAGACGGCTGCTGCGACCACACCCTGTTGTTTATGCAGATTGTCCACAATGACTTGTAAAGTGAGCGGGTCGTCAGCCAATACCGGCTCTTTGGCTATTTGTGCCAGTTGCTTAACTGCCATGTCACTGGAAGCCATCATTTGCCGCTCCAGTAAATCCGCCTGGTCTTCAGCAATCACCAAGCCCAAAATGAGCATCCCGGCTCCGATAATTAGCGTAAAAACCAGAGCTAATTTATGGGCGATAGGGAAGCGTTTGATGACGGCCCTGTCCGGCTGTTGTGTTAACATTGGTCATACCCTTTTAAAAACAATGCCATACTGTTAAAGGCAACGGCCCAAGTGCATTGCAACGGGTAGGAGGGGGCAACAAGCACGCCTGTTGCTGGTCTCAAGGCGATGAGGTGGTGCGGTAAGACGGGATGGCTTTTGTGCCGTGATGAGTGCCGCTCGTCATAGTGAATCATCAAAATGTCATTCAAAATTTGTCCAATCACACAAACTGTGTAATGGTTATGGGAACATGATCGGTAATGTTAAGTACAAATGCAATTTGCCGATAACCGTCGAAATGTTAAATTGTAATTGCTTAGCATGGGGCTTGTTGTGATAATTTCAACAAAAGTGCCACCCTGAGACAACATGTCGCATGTTTGTTTTGAAGTAGTTGGCGTTATAGTTTCCTTTTTCCACCAATAACAGCTTCTATGCACATACAGCAAGCACTTCAAACATTGCTCGATAAACAAAACTTAAGCCACCTGGCAATGCGCGAAGTCATGCGTACCATTATGTGCGGTAAGGCCACTGACGCACAAGTTGGCGGCTTTTTGATCGCCTTGCGTTGCAAAGGTGAAACCATTGATGAAATTGCCGCCGCCGCCGAGGTGATGCGGGAATTGGCAACGATAGTGCCCGTTACTGGTGATCATGTCATAGATACTTGCGGCACGGGAGGTGATGGCGCCAATACTTTCAATATTTCTACTGCCAGTGCCTTTGTGGTTGCGGCAGCCGGAGGGCAAGTCGCCAAGCATGGCAACCGTTCGGTGTCCAGCTGTTGCGGCAGCGCCGATGTGCTGGAGGCAGCCGGGGTCAATCTGGATTTGAGTGCCGAACAGGTCGCCCGCTGTGTCAGTAAAATTGGCGTGGGCTTTTTATTTGCCCCTAAACATCATGGCGCAATGAAGCATACCTTGGCGGTACGAAAAGAAATGGGAGTAAGGACTCTGTTTAATTTGTTGGGGCCGTTGGCGAATCCGGCCGGTGCGCCAAACCAATTGATCGGTGTCTTTGCCAAACAATGGTTGCAGCCTATGGCGTATGCGTTAAAACAATTGGGCAGTCAGCATGTTTTAGTTGTCAATGCCCATGACGGTTTGGACGAAATTAGCATTGCTTCAGCAACTGATGTTGCTGAACTCAAGGATGGCGTGGTCAGCACTTATAGCATCACGCCAGAGCAGTTTGGCCTGCAACGTGCTAACCTTACAGAGTTGGCAGTGGCTAGCGCGGCAGACAGCTTAGCTATCATTAACGCTGTGTTGGCCAATCAAACCGGCGCAGCCACCGATATTGTGTTGCTTAATGCCGGTGCTGCCATTTATGCCGCTAACCTTAGCGATTGTTTGGCGGCCGGCATTGCCTGTGCCCGGCAGGCGCTTGCCAGTGGCGCGGCAAAAGCCAAGCTTGATGCCTTGGTGGCCTATTCACAAAAAGGCTGCCCATAGCTGGTGTAACGACACTTTGCCATGCTTTGCAAGCACTGTCCTTTGTTTGCTGTTTTATCATCCTTCACTTAATCAATTGACGTTATGACTAATACCCCTGATATTTTAAAAAAAATATTGGCAACCAAAGCTGAAGAGGTGGCGCGGCGTAAAATTGCCATGCCGGTTGCCACCCTGCAAGAAATTGCCACGACTGTGGAAAAACCGCGTGGTTTTTACCTGGCACTGAAAAATAAAGTGGCAGCCAAGCGGCCTGCAATTATTGCTGAAATTAAGAAAGCATCCCCTAGTCAAGGCATTATTAGGGAAAACTTCAATCCTATTGATATTGCACAAGACTATGCTATGAGTGGGGCAACTTGCTTGTCAGTGTTGACTGATAAAACTTATTTCCAGGGTTCGGAAGCGAATTTGCAAATGGTCAGGGAGCGTTGCCCATTGCCGGTGCTGCGTAAAGATTTTATGATTGACAGTTATCAAATCTATGAATCGCGTGCGCTAGGGGCCGATTGCATACTCTTGATCGTTTCAGCCTTAGAGGATGGCCTGATGCATGAGTTGGCGGAGACAGCCACAGCATTAGGCATGGATGTGCTGGTGGAAGTGCATGATAAAATCGAGTTAGAGCGTGCCTTGCACTTGGACACTTGTTTGCTGGGCATTAATAACCGGGATTTACGTACCTTTAAGACGGCGTTGCAGACCACACTGGAATTGAAGGCTTTTATACCGGATGATCGTATTGTTATCACCGAAAGTGGCATCCATACACCTGAATCGGTGCAACTCATGCTGGATAATGGGGTTTACGGCTTTTTGATTGGCGAAGCGTTTATGCGTGCCGCCAGTCCCGGAAAAAAGATGATTGAATTGTTTGCCTTATAAGCCCTAGTTGACAGGCGTTGGTGCTAAGTTGCATGAGACAGGTAAGGCGTTTATGGCAGATAAAAAAAACTTGGTGATTAAGCTCAAATATCCGGCAGGTGTAAAAAAACACACCCGCTATTCGCCCCCTGCAGAAAAGGTGACGGAATGGGATATGCGTCGAGTGGCTGTGGCACTGCTTATGGTGGTTTTTGTGGTGGTGGTGTCGCTGTACCTGCTTTTTCTGGGCAAAGCCCAGCCGACTGATAAGCCGTCCGTTCACGGGGCAGCCAGGCCAATTGCCCCTATCTCCCCGGTCATTGAACCCGAGTTAGCGCAGCCAGCCACCGAGAAAGGGTTGTCTGCATTGGCAGCGGACACTATGCCGACAACCACAACGGCATCTGCCCAGCCAAAAGACGAGGCGCAAGCCCCAATAGCGGAAGTATTGGACGGGCAGAAACCTTCACTGGCTAATGTCAGCCGGGCTTTGCTGACGTTCAAGATTAAAAAACGCCATCCCATGACCGAAATTCCTAGGCTGGTCCGGGTTGGCGAACATCGGGCTGTCGTAGTCCATTACTTTACAGAATTGGAAGGAATGGCCGGCCAGGTTGTTTTCCACGAGTGGTTGCTCAATGGCGAAGTGATTAGGCGTTATACGCTTAATGTAGAAGGTGAGCAATGGCCAACTTTCAGCCGAATGGTGATCACGGGAGAAAACCAAGGTACTTGGGCAGTCAGGTTATTGGATGAAAATAATCAGCTTTTAAACCAGCAGACATTCACCGTGGCAAACCCCTAATAACCCACATTTTTAACCCCCGGGAAAGTTAAGGTTATCGTGTGACGGGTGTCAATGTCCAATGGGCGGCGGCGAAAAGCTAATGGCATAACCTGAACAACTCAATAAGGCCTGCTTATTTTGCTAAAGCATCGTGGGACAATATTTCGCTTCCGGCAGTTTGCCGTTTGCCAGCACCAATCCGCCATGAAGATTTGTACGGACAGTTTATTGTTTGGGGCAATGTCCCCCGTCAAAGCAGGGGATTATGTCTTGGATATTGGCTGCGGGACGGGATTGTTGTCGTTAATGGCCGCACAACAGGGAGCAGCAAAAGTGACCGCAGTGGAACTGTCAATTGCAGCTTACCAAGAGTCGTCGGGTAATTTTTCCAATAGCCCATGGGCAGAAAAAATGCAGGCAGTTTACGGGGATGTCCGGTGTTTATCCGGTTTGCATGCACGTTATGATTTAATTATCAGCAACCCGCCTTTTTTTGAGAAACATCAGCCATCATTGGACAAGCAAAGATGTACTGCCCGGCATAACGACCATTTAGGCTACGATGAATTGCTGGCTTGTGCGGATAATTATCTGGCAGACAACGGCTTGTTTTATGTCTTGTTGCCGACATATGCCGTTGCCAAATTTAATAACTTGGCAACCCTTAGCGGTTGGTATCTAAACAAAAGGACGGATTTTCAGGGGAGGACGGAATTAAAGGCCAAGGTTGCGGCTTTGAGCTTTGCTAAACAGAGACAAGATGATGAGGGCTATGACACAGTGGTTATTTATAGCGCGCAAAATGTCTACAGTGAGTTGGCGGCCTATTATTTGTCGCCTTATTTGCTGAGGTTTGGCCAATCCCTTTAAGTGAGGCCCAAACCATAGCGGCACTTCCTTGTGCCACACAGCCTCAGTCTTGATAAGCAAGTCGCTGCTTGGGTAAAGCCGTTATTGTGCCATGCCAGGTCGGCGGGACTTGTTAACAGCATCAGCAAATTGCAAATAGTAGCGGTACTGGTCTACCTTAACACATGGTGGCCGCGACCGCTCATGCAGTTGTTGAAAGCACTTTTGTATTTCATTTCAGCATTATAGCCTTGCATGCCCGCACCGCCCAAGCCGCCGGTGATGACACCCAATGCTGCGCCAGTACCGGCGTTGCCGGCAACTGCACCCAAGGCGGCACCACCCGCAGCGCCCATCAGGCCGCCCGCCGCCGCACCTATAGCAGATTCCTGTAGAGTCCCGCCCGATGCTTGTGAGGCAAGCGCTTTGCATTCCGCCATATCTTGGCTAATACGGAAAGCGTTCGGGTCATTGTAAGAATCGACTGTGGGCGTCCAACCGGTTTGGCTGGCGCAGGCGGACAATAAAACACCGCTGGCAATGATAACTGCCCATGCCATTTTGTTCATAGTAATCTCCTATCAGCAAATATTTGGTTATAGTGTAAAGCTATTAGTATATAGCGGATGGCAAGCACCGGACTATTAATTTTACTGTCATTCTACTTTCATAAAGTTGTCACAAAACTGAAACTAAATTAACTTATAATTATAGCATATCTAATTGAATTATTTTGGAAAATTATGGAAAAGACAAGTGCAGGGGCCGCTGTTAAGCCTGTAAAACGTTTAGAGTGCTTTATCGCCAATACAGAAGAAATGATAAAAGAAGCTCAAAAGTTACGGTTTCGTGTGTTTGCAAAAGAAATGGGGGCAAAGTTAAAAACTGAGTCGGAAGGTTTGGATTATGACGAAGTCGATGCTTATTGCGACCATTTGATAGTGTTTGACAATGAAAGCCAAAAAATAGTTGGCTATACCCGGTTGCTTAACCAATTGCAATCCGAAAAATTAGGCCGGTTTTATTCGGAAAGTGAATTTAATCTTGAAAAAGTGCTGGCATTGCCCGGCAGGTTCTTAGAAATCGGGCGCACTTGTGTCGATCCCGATTTTCGGGGCGGTGCAGTGTTGACCACGCTTTGGTCGGCACTGGTGCAATACGCCATAGAAGGGCATTACAACTATCTGTTGGGTTGTGCCAGCATAACACCAGGCCCCAGTGGTTTTGCAGTGGAAGCGGTTTACAAAAGTATCGATGCAAAAAATATCGCGCCCGCCCATTTGTTGGTCACGCCCAAAAACCCCGTACCCAATTTTTTGCGTTGCGATCGCGATGAATCAGGCATTCCGCCATTGCTTAAGGCGTATTTGCGCTTTGGGGCGCTAATTTGTGGCGAACCTTGCTGGGATAAAGATTTTAATTGCATGGATATGTTCATTTTATTACCCTTGGATCAAATACAAGACCGTTATAGCAAGCATTATATGAGAGATTACAGGGTAGGTAATGAAGTCCAGAATACGGCTGCCCAGTAAAGTTTTATTGGTGTCCCTGTTGTTTCTTAGTGGGACAATACTGGCTTTTCCAGTGTTTCCCATATTGGATATCACCTGTTCCGCAGAGCGGGCAAGATCAGTGCGTGACCATTTAAAAATGATATGGTTACGCTATTTTGCAATGATCCTGGGGCTGAAAGTGAGCCAGCAGGGCACTGTACCCTTGCAGACTGGCCTTGTGGTCAGCAATCATGTGTCCTGGCTGGACATCGTTGTGATCGGCCAATATCTTCCAGCATATTTCGTTGCTAAAAGTGACATATTGGGATGGCCCGTCATTGGTTATATGGCCAAACAGGCGGGTACGATATTTATACGCAGGGGGGACAAAAAAAATATTTTGATCACCGCCGAAAAGATGCTTTCTTTGTTGAAATGGCAAGCCAATATCATTGCTTTCCCTGAAGGTACGACTACGCCAGGTGATGACGTTTTAGGCTTTCATGCCTCGTTGTTCCAACCAGCCATACAGGCGAAAGCCACTATCCATCCGGTAGCTATCCGATACCTGGGAAAATCACAAGCATTGGCCCCGTTTATTGGTGATGATGAATTTGTTCCCCATTTGCTGAAAATGCTCCGTTTAGAAACCATAGAAGTGGAATTGGTGTTTCTTGAAACCATTGACCCCTCCGATAAAAGCCGCAATGCGGTATGTGACGGTTCAAGGCGGATGATTTTACAGGCAGTCCAGCAGTGGTCGGAAACTGTATGACAGTTGGTTAGGGGATGCCTTGCGGTACACAAAAAAAGCCATTTTCAGTCAAATGAAAATGGCTTTTTTAATTTAACCGCCTCGGTTACAGACAGACAGGCTGGCCAGAGGCAATTTACTGGTAAAGTCAGCTGATAGTGCTGGAGAATATGCTTGTCGCCGTTGCTTGTGCTTAATGGGTGATGCCTGAAAGCCCTTCAATGTCCCAATTGTCAAAATTGTCCGCCCCTTCTTCGTTTTCACCATTTTTGTAACTTATTCTACAGGCATATTTTTTGGTGTTAGTTACGTTGTTGACGTCAGTGATGTTGACCTCGCCATTAATGATGTATCTGTAATTGCCCATGCTCCATGAATTGATGGGCTTGGCAGGAAAACTGGCACTGACCCCATCATCCCCCAAAGTTTTTTTGATCAGGTTGTTACAGTGGGCAAAAGCAAGCCCAGTCAGCTTATTGGAGATAGGCAATTGGTCGGCTTTGTCCTTGCTGTCCACCAAAAAAATATCAGAGGCGACAACCTTGTAAACAAAGGGCATAACCAGTTTGTACTGGGTAAATAGAATCACCGCGAGTGCGGCAATGAGGAAAAAAATTTGGAATTTTTTCATAAAATCAATTAATTATAAGTTTCTTTGGGTGTGTTGAAAAAGCTCTATGCATATAATCGATATTAGCGGTATTTTTAAGAAAGACAAGCATAAAGTGAAAATTAATGGGCTTGATGTTTTGCGCTTGACAAGGATAACCGAACTGGTAGACTGATTGCACACCAAATTGACTTGGTGTGTTTCTTAGCCTCATTGTAGAAGTTTTGAAACGGAAGATGGATCTGTAACTATCGACTCTTGGTGTTATAAAGCCAAGAATTTACAATTTTTAGGAGATAGAAATGGCAGTTACAACTGAATCAGTGAAAGCTGATACCGCTGAAGCACCGCTGTTGAATGTAAGAAACCTGATCTTGGGTTCTTTGGTTTACATCGTATTCTACGGCTGGGTTCGTTGGTATGAAGGCGTTTATGGATGGTCAGCAGGTCTTGACTCATTCGCACCAGAATTCGAAACATACTGGATGAACTTCCTGTACATCGAATTCGTTTTAGAAGTTTCTACTGCAGGTATCCTGTGGGGCTATATCTGGAAAACTCGTGACCGTAAAGTGATGTCAATCACTCCAAGAGAAGAGTTGAGAAGACACATGACCCATTGGACTTGGTTGGTAATGTACGGCTGGGCAATCTACTACGGTGCTAGCTACTTCACCGAACAAGACGGCACTTGGCATCAAACTATCGTTCGTGACACTGACTTCACTCCAAGTCACATCATCGAATTCTACTTGAGCTACCCAATCTACATCATCACTGGTGGTGCTTGCTTCCTGTACGCAAAAACTAGATTGCCAACTTATCAACAAGGTTTGCACATGCAATACTTGGTTGCCACCGTTGGTCCTTTCATGATTTTGCCAAACGTAGGTTTGAACGAGTGGGGTCACACCTTCTGGTTCATGGAAGAGTTGTTTGTTGCTCCTTTACATTACGGCTTCGTATTCTTCGGATGGGCTGCTTTAGGTGTATTGGGCGTAGTAAACACAGAAGTTGGCGCAATCGCGAAACTTCTGAAAAAAGACTTGGCTTAATTTATTAAGACCCAGTTGTAAAGAACTATCTCCTAGCCGCCTTGATGCCATCAAGGCGGTATAGAGAAGATAGTATTAAATAAAAATAATCTAAAATCCTTTAGGAGGTAAGCTAATGAGCGCATCTCAATCAGCTGTACGTTCACGCGCCGAAGCAGTAAAAGTTTCTCGCACGTTCGATTGGCTAATTCTGTTTACATTGTTCTTCGTAGTTTTGGGCGGTTACCACATTCACTATATGTTGACTGGCGGTGACTGGGATTTCTGGACTGACTGGAAAGACAGACGTCTGTGGGTAACTGTTGCCCCAATCGTTTCTATCACTTTCCCTGCTGCTGTACAAGCTTGCTTGTGGTGGCGTTACCGTTTGCCTTTCGGCGCTGTAGTTTGCGTATTAGGCTTGCTTTTGGGTGAATGGATCAACAGATACTTGAACTTCTGGGGTTGGACTTATTTCCCAGTCAACTTCTGCTTCCCATCTAACTTGATGCCTGGCGCAATCTTGCTTGACGTTGTTTTATTGATGTCAAACAGCTTCGTTGCAACTGCTGTAATTGGCGGTTTGACTTACGGTTTGGTTTTCTATCCAGGCAACTGGCCAATCATTGCTCCATTGCACGTTCCTGTTGAATACAATGGCATGATGATGACCATCGCTGACTTACAAGGTTACCACTATGTTAGAACTGGTACACCTGAGTACATCAGAATGGTAGAAAAAGGTACCTTAAGAACATTCGGTAAAGACGTTGCTCCAGTATCAGCGTTCTTCTCTGGTTTCGTGAGTATCCTGATTTACTTCTTGTGGCACTTCTTCGGAAAATGGTTCGCAAGCACTAAGTTTGTTGAATCTGTATAATCCGTAGATTTAAAACACATATAAGACTGGATTAGTGATCAATTAAATTGCTAATCTGGACATACTCATAAAACAATAGATTCTCTATTATAGAGGAGGATATATGAAAATTATAAAAGACAAAGTGGCAAAATTATCCTTTGTCGCACTGCTGATCACAATTACAGCAGCGATGTTCTACACACCAACTGCTTCTGCTCATGGTGAAAAATCGCAAGCCGCTTTCATGCGTATGCGTACTATTCACTGGTTTGACCTGAACTGGTCAAAAGAAGAAGTTGCTGTTAACGACACAATGACTATTTCCGGTAAATTCTTCGTATTTAGCGGATGGCCAGAAACTGTTGACAAACCAGAAATTTCATTCTTGAACATCGGTATCCCAGGCCCAGTATTTATTCGTGCTGGATCATGGATCGGTGGTCAATTGGTTCCACGTTCAGTTTCTTTGGAATTGGGCGAAACTTATGATTTTAAAGTTTTGTTGAAAGCGCGTCGTCCAGGTGACTGGCACGTTCACACTATGTTGAACGTAAAAGGCGGTGGTCCAATCATCGGTCCAGGTAAATGGGTAACTGTTACTGGTTCTATGTCTGACTTCAGAAACCCAGTTACTACTTTGACTGGCGAAACTGTTGACTTGGAAAACTACAACCTGAGCAACGTTTATTTCTGGCACGCTTTCTGGTACGGTTTGGGTCTGATCTGGGTTGTATATTGGGCACGTAAACCAATGTTCGTTCCACGTTCTATCGCTGTTGAAGCTGGTAAAGCTGATACTTTGATCTCTCCAGTAGACAAAAAAGTTGCTATGGCTTTCGGTGCAGGTGTTATTGCAATCGTTGCGATCTCTATGGGTCAAACCAACGAACAATACCCAGTAACCACTCCATTACAAGCTGGTTTGTTACGTGGCATCAAATCAATTGAAATGCCAGCTACTTCAATTGCTGTTAAAGTTGAAGATGCTACTTACCGTGTACCAGGTCGTGCAATGCAAATGACTTTGACTATCACTAACAATGGTGATTCCCCAATCCGTTTGGGCGAATTCAACACTGCTGGTGTACGTTTCATGGATTCTGCTGTTGCTCAAGACGAAACTGGCTACCCAGACGACTTGTTGGCTGAAGAAGGTTTGACTGTTAGCGATAACAGCCCATTGGCTCCAGGTCAAACAAGAACTATTCAAGTTACTGCTTCTGACGCAGCTTGGGAAGTTTATCGTTTAGCTGACTTGATCTATGATCCAGATAGCCGTTTTGCTGGCTTGTTGTTCTTCTACGATGCAGCTGGTAACCGTCAATTGATCACAATAGACGCTCCATTAATTCCAACTTTCATCTAATTTAATTAGATAATCGGATTGGCTATGTAAAAGTAGTCAATCAGGAATTAGAAACCCCTGAACCATTTATATGGATCAGGGGTTTTTTTTTAGTTATCACATTGCAATAACATAACAAAAAATATAAAGAAACTGATGTTAAAGTTTCCGTAATTAATTGTTAAGATACTTCAATGTTAATTTTAGTTGGTTTGATGGCATCGCGTTTAGGGATGATAATCTCTAAAACACCGTTAGCTGATTTAGCGTTAATAGCATCGGGGTTCGCGGAATCAGGTAAACTAAAGCGACGGTAGAAAGTACCATAAGCACGTTCCACTCGCTTATACCCAGCATTCTCAGTAGTGGCTTCGGTTTTCTTTTCACCTTTGATGGTCAACACACTATTTTCCATGCAGATATCGATTTCCTCAGGCTTGACGCCTGGAATGTCAGCATGTATTACGAATTTATCGGCATCTTCTTTAATGTCCACAGAAGGTGACCACTCGGCAGTGGCGATTGAGCCTTCAGTACCATTGCTCTGGTATGAGCGTTCAAGTTCCTTTTGTAACTGATTTAATAATCCCCAAGGTTGATAAAGGGTAAGGGCCATAAAAGTCTCCTATAAATAATCAATGACAGTTAAATGAGATGAGTTATTCACTCGCGTAAAATATAGGGGCAATGGCGATAAATTCAACACAGCGAAAAACAAATAGCAGACAAAACCGGCAGCACAGGTAAAAAACAAAAAGCTATTTGTAAGCCAAAGAACTAATTCATAAAACTAACATGATTGCTTGATAAGGTAGCCGGTTTATAATTTGCGGATAGGCAATCACAGGTAATTTAAGCCGTATGGGTCTAGCCGACACAAAAATTCGAGAAAATAATTGTTATGAGCAAACAGAAATTATCATTACAAGAACAATTGCTGAAATCTGGTTTGGTGAGTGCCGCTAAAGCCAAGAGCGTAAAGAGCGAAAAATTGAAACATGCCCGCCAACAAAAAAACAGTAAAGAAACGCCCGTTGATGAAGTGAAGGTGTTGGCCATAACAGCAAAGGCCGAGAAAATTGAAAGGGACAAACAGCTTAATGAATTGCGGCAACAAAAAGAAGAGCAAAAAAATAAAGCAGCGCAAATTAAACAAATAGTGGAGTTGAACCGATTACCACAAGCAGTTGACGGTATCGCCTATAGGTTTAATGATAACAACAAAATTAAAACAATTTATGTTGAAGAGGATATACGTAATGGCATCATCAGCGGCAAAATGCAGATTGTCAAAGTAGCGGAGTCTTATAATGTAGTGCTGGCGGATGTCGGCGACAAAATTGCCCTACGCGATCAAGCCAGCATCATAATTGACAATCGACCACACAATAATAGCAATACCCACCCGGAAAATGACCCTTATGCAGCGTACCAAGTACCTGATGACCTGATATGGTGATCTAGTGTAAATAGCGGTATTGCCCGATATTGCGGTAAAAAGACGTCTGAGACAATAGGAAGCTTTCAAGCAATGCCGCTAGTGCGCTTTGTGTAGCATAAAACATAGCAAAGAAACCTAAGCAAACTGAATGAAAATCTCCCTGATTGTCGCAATGGCCAGCAACCGCACCATTGGTTTGAACGGCAAAATGCCTTGGCATTTGTCCGCCGACCTGAAAAACTTCAAAAAAATTACCTTAGGTTACCCAATCATCATGGGCCGCAAAACCTATGAGGCCATAGGCAAGCCGCTGCCTGGGCGCAGCAATATGATTATCAGCCGAAATCCCGCATTTAACGCGGAAGGCTGTAGCGTGTTCAATACATTGGCAGAAGCGCTAGACTACGCCTGCCAACACAGCCAACAAGTGTTTGTCATCGGCGGGGCCGAACTATATCGGCAGGCATTGCCGTTAGCACAAACCCTTTATCTGACCGAAATAGGGCAAGCCTTTTTGGGCGACACTTTTTTCCCCGAACTTGACCGCAACGAGTGGGCCGAAAGCCATTACCAGTTGATTAGTGACGATGCCAGTGTGCCGTTCCATTACCGTTTTGTGACGTTGGAAAGACGCCCAGCTATGCCTTGAAAACCAGCAAAAACTAACCCAAATAGCCTGAAAACGGTTAAAATGGGAGGATTACGGGAACTCTCTTACAAGCAACAGCCGGGTGGCACTATGGAAACTAATTATAAGACCGACGACTTACGGATTTCTGCAATCAAGGAGGTCATCGCGCCTATTCAGGTTCATGATGAGATACCTATCAATGAAGCCGCGGCCAATACCACCCAAAAGGCCCGTCAAGAAGTCCATAACATACTGGCAGGTGAAGATGATCGGGTGTTGGTGGTCATCGGCCCATGTTCCATCCATGACACCAAAGCTGCTAAAGAATATGCCGGTTTATTAAAAGCAGCCAAAGATGAATTGGCAGATGATTTGTTGATCATTATGCGCGTATATTTTGAAAAGCCACGAACTACAGTGGGTTGGAAAGGTATGATTAACGACCCCGACATTGATTCTAGCTTCAATATCAACAAGGGCCTTAGGATTGCCCGGCAACTGTTGCTGGATTTAAACGTGATGGGTATGCCTGCCGCCACCGAATATCTGGATTTGATCACACCCCAGTATGTGTCCGATCTGATTGCTTGGGGGGCTATTGGTGCCCGCACCACCGAAAGCCAAGGCCACCGTGAGCTTGCTTCAGGGGTTTCTTGCCCGATTGGCTTTAAAAACTCCACCGATGGCACAATAAAAATTGCCATTGATGCGATTGGCGCGGCAATGAGTCCACACCATTTCCTTTCGTTGACTAAAGCAGGACATTCTGCCATTTTTTCAACCACCGGTAACGAAGATGTCCATATTATTTTGCGAGGCGGCAATGACCGGCCCAATTATGATGCGGTCAGTGTCGAACAAGTCGCGCTGGGTTTGGAAAAAGCCGGTCTACGGCCTAATATCATGATTGATTTTAGCCACGCTAACAGCCTGAAGCAATGCCACCGTCAATTGATTGTTTCTGAAGATGTAGCGGGACAAATCAGCAATGGCGACCACCGTATTATGGGGGTCATGGTAGAAAGCCACCTGAAAGCGGGCAGCCAAAAAGTGCTTGATGGTCAAGAATTGGTGTATGGTCAAAGTATCACCGATGCCTGTTTGTCATGGGAAGACACTTTGCCGATGTTGCGCCACTTGGCAGAAGCAGTGCAAAAGCGCCGGGTCAGCAAAACTGCGGTAGGGGTTTAAGGTAATGCATATTTATGTTAATGGCGAACAGCGCGACTATGCCGAAAACAGCACCGTTAATGATGTGCTGGGCGATTTGGGCTTGCTAGGCAAACGCATAGCCGTTGAGCTGAACAAGGAGATATTGCCTTACACGCAATACCCAAAGCAGGTTTTGAAGGCCAACGACCGCTTGGAAGTCGTCCATGCCATTGGCGGAGGGCAGGGTGATGCTTTTGTGATTGCAGGCGTGGCTTACCATTCGCGTTTATTGGTGGGTACCGGCAAATACAAGGATTTGGAAGAAACCCGTTTGGCCACCGAGGCCAGTGGCGCACAAATTGTCACCGTGGCGATTCGGCGCACTAACATTGGGCAAAACCCCAATGAAGCGAATTTACTGGATGTGTTGTCGCCAGACCGCTACACCTTGCTACCCAATACCGCAGGCTGTTACAGTGCCGAAGAAGCGGTCAGGACATGCCGTTTGGGGCGGGAACTGCTGGGTGGCCATAAACTGGTCAAGTTGGAGGTGTTGGCAGACCCAACCACCTTGTTCCCCAACGTGGCGGAAACTTATATTGCCGCTGAATTGTTGGTGCAAGAAGGTTTTGATGTGATGGTGTACACCAATGATGATCCGGTTGCCGCCAAACGTCTGGAAGAAATTGGCTGTGTCGCGGTCATGCCATTGGCGGCACCGATAGGTTCCGGTTTGGGTATCCGTAACCCCTACAATATATTGACTATTGTCGAGAATGCCAGAGTGCCCATCTTGGTCGATGCCGGTGTTGGCACAGCTTCTGATGCCGCTATGGCGATGGAGCTGGGCTGTGATGGCGTGTTGATGAACACCGCCATTGCCGCCGCGCAAAATCCGGTGCTAATGGCTTCTGCCATGCGCAAAGGCATAGAAGCGGGGCGCGAAGCGTTTTTGGCCGGACGTATGCCCAGAAAACGCTTTGCCTCGGCATCTTCCCCTATTGACGGTTTGTTTTTTTAAACAACCCGCCCACAATTATGGGCGGACAAGCCATTGTCCGCCCGTTTTCATGATTCTGTAATGTCTTGCCAAGAACTTCCCCTGCACCGAAAAATCCGTAGTTTTATCCGTCGCCAAGGCCGCCTGACCCAAGCCCAGCAATATGCCTTGGACAACCATTGGCAAGACTATGGCCTAGACCCCACGTTGGCTTACAATTTTGCCGAGCTGTTTGGGCGCGTGGCTCCGTTGTGCATTGAGATTGGCTTTGGCAATGGCGAGGGCTTGGCCAGCATTGCAGCCGCCAACCCGGACAAGGACTATATCGGCATTGAAGTGCATCGGCCCGGTGTCGGTCATTTGATGATGTTGTTGCATCAGCAAGGCTTGACCAATGTCAGGATTTATTGCCACGATGCCATTGAAATTCTTGAACAGAAAATTGCCGATAATAGCTTGGCGGCAGTCCATTTGTTTTTCCCCGACCCATGGCCCAAGAAAAAACACCATAAACGCCGTATTGTGCAGCCGTCATTTTGTCGGTTGTTGGTCAACAAGCTTACCCCGGGCGGCTACTTCCATGCCGCCACCGACTGGCAAGACTATGCCGAAGTGATGTTGGCAGTGTTGACGGCAGAAACTGCCTTAAACAATGCCAGCCCCGAACAAAATTATTGCCCCCGCCCCGCACATCGGCCCTTGACCAAATTTGAACAACGCGGCCTAAAACTGGGCCATGGTGTTTGGGATTTGATTTTTATAAAAAATTAACAGGCATTTTGGTTGTTGGCTAAATACTATCCTGCAGCAATTTTTGCAAATTAGCCATTGCCGTTGCCAGCAAATGCTAGCTTTTTGCAAGCATATGATTTACAGAGAGGGTGATGTGTTTTAACCCTGTTTGAACTTGGCTACTACCAAAAATAGTGCCACAAATACTACTTCCGGCAGAGAATATGGCATAATCACCAGCGAAGCCAACCGTTTACTGGGCGAAGCCAACTATTCTAAACACCAAGCCCAAGATTCCCTTGCAAGTTCACGTGTTCCCTTTGCGAGTCCACGTTCCCTGAGCGAAATCGAAGGGCAGCAACCTCCAAAACACAACAAACACCATGGCCGACCACTACGATGATTACAGCCGCGAAGAACTGCTGCGCGAATTGCGCCTGCGCGACCGCCGCCCCCGCTTTGGCCTGGTCTGGGAACGCAAGGAAATAGAACACGAAAAAGCCGTCAACGATGATTTCGTCGCACTGGAATTTGACCCCGCCTTATCGTGCGGCAGCGCCCCGTACCAAAACCTGATTATCGAAAGCGACAACTTCGATGCCTTGCGTTACCTGCGCATGACCCACCCGGGCAAAATCAAATGTATCTACATAGACCCGCCTTACAACACCGGCAACCGCGACTTTATCTACAACGACCGTTTTGTGGACAAAGAAGACAGCTACCGCCATTCCAAATGGCTGGAGTTCATGTACCGGCGCTTGCAGCTGGCGCGGGACTTGTTGGCTGAGGATGGGGTGATTTTTGTTTCGATTGATGATAATGAATTTGCAGAGCTCAAATTGCTGTGTGACAGTGTTTTTAGTACAGATTGTTTTGTAGGTGCGTTTGTTTGGCGAAGACGTACATCTTCTGCTATGAAATCAGATTTATTTTCTTCTGATCATGAATATGTTTTGGCTTATGCTTTGCCCGCATTTGCTTTTTTAGGTGTGGGTAAATCGTATGCGGGTTATGGCAATCCAGACAGTGACCCGAGAGGTGATTGGACCCCCCTGCGTCAGAATAGTTGTCGCCTCAAATTTTTAAAGAAAATAAAATTTGAGATTAGAGATGAAAACGTATACAAAGTATTCTGAAGACTTTAAAGAGCAGGCACTGTGTAAAGCTTACAATCGTAGAAATGATCAATC
>Ga0207960_1000051_pt1 | contig 35044 bp, 17 predicted proteins | sample CryBogCBH29May08_FD_184613 | JGI IMG/M metagenome (GOLD analysis project Ga0207960, IMG submission 184613) | Freshwater microbial communities from Crystal Bog, Wisconsin, USA - CBH29May08 (SPAdes) | ecosystem: Environmental > Aquatic > Freshwater > Lake | place: Crystal Bog, Wisconsin, USA... | reverse complement strand
TTGTGTGGGGTTGGCCGGATAGTGAGGTATTAGAATCAGGGGCGTTGGGGTTGTCAAGCTGAATTTAAATGGATGCGATCGGGTTCGTAGCTACGGTGGGGGAGGCCGGCTGTTTGACATCGGCCCTTAGCCCAAATGGTCTGGCTTAGCTTTATTTGCCATTGGCTGACGGTTCAAACTCTGTGACCTTCAAGTCTTGCAGTTTAAATTGGTAAGCTTCGACGGTATTTTGGCCGGCCACTTTGCCTATGCCGGTTATCGGTTCCAATTCCGCCACCGCATCCCAAAAGCCTTTTTCTTGGTATTTGCCTAAGAATGCGGTATTGGCTTCAATAAGCGCGTGGTTGTTGTCGCCGCATTGCTTAATCCAGCGTTCGCGTTCTTGTACGGCTGCCACCAAGAGCTGGTTGTCGGTTTGGATTTGCTTGGCCTCTGCGACAATTTCTTTCAGCTTGCGGTGCAAGTCTTGTTGTTTGTTTTGCTCGTTGGCCAGTTGCGCTTCTAAGGCGCCATTGTTGTTGCGTAAGCTGTCTGCTTGGCCTTTGTGTAAGGCCACTTCGGCTTGTAAGGGGGCAATTTGTTGCGCCACCGCTTCCAGCTTGTTCACTTTCGCCAATAGTTCTGCTTTTTCAGCCGCTAAGGCTTGCTTTTCTTCGGTCAATTGGCGCACCATGCCTTGGATTTTTTTATAAGCCTGTTGTCCGGCAGATTCAGTTTTGGGTTCGGCTAGTGCGGCTGTGCTTAGGCAGCACAGCATCAGCAAAACGCCATATTTTGTTTTTTGTTGCGTCATGTGCATCATGGCCTCCATTTACATACGGACGTTTAAGTCCATGGTGAGAGTGTTTATGTCTAATGGCGGCCCAGAAATCGCTTGGGTGCTGTACCAACGCATCAGCATCCAGGTGTTTTTTGCCAAGCCATAATTGCCGCCAATCATCCAACCTTTGGCATCGGTGCCGCCTTGGTGGAAAACGGTGTCGGTGAAGGCGTCCAAAACCGCATCACGCTCCAGATAACGGTAAGACAAAATGGCGCTCCAGTCCTTAAAGCGGCGCATTTCTGGATGGCCAATATCAAAGCGGACTTGGAAGGCATTGCTGTGGTCTTTGTTGTCCAGCCCCCGTTGTCCGGTAAAATAGTTGGGGAAATTACGGGCAATGGCATTGGTGTTATAGCCAAGATTTTTAGCAAAATCCACAGTCATCATGATGTGGGTCGGGGCAAAGTCGGCTAAATCATACATGAGGGTGGTGTTGAAAATCTTGAAGTCCGACGCCAAGCCATACAAACAGGCTTGCCCTAGCGAGCTTTGGCTGTTGGTGCAACGGTTGTTAAAGCCATCATTGACATTAATCGGCACTAGCGTGTTGCCTTTTTGCATGAATTGCGGGGCCGAGCCGTCATAGGTGAAGCTATTGTCGGCATTGGCGCGGGCACTGATATTTTCATAGTCGTAATAGGCGGTGGCGAATTTTAGGCGGGAGTCGTTATGCACCAACCAATCGGCACCCATTTGCCCACCAAACAGCCATTTGCTTGAAGTGGAAAAATTGATTTCCTGAAGCGGAAAAGCACCCAAGGTGAGAAATAACGAATCGGGGGTTTGCGGCCCGGTTTGTATACCAAAGCGGCTATTGGCAGGTGCTGCGGCATAATGTTTCACCGTTTCATCATTTTGGTTAATGTGCCAACGGAAGTTGCCGACAAAACCTTCAAAACTCAATTCAGGACTGTACATCATTTCGGTTGACATCCACGGGTTGGCAATTCGGCCACCGGACAGGGTCAACCAATCGTTTTTTTGGCTATCGACATAGTCGTATTGGATGAAGGCGCGATCTATGGCGACTTGATAGGTTTGGCCGGTGTTGCCTAACAGTTGGTTAGTTGAAACTGGACTGTAGCCATTGGTGGTCGATAACCTAAGCCCTGTTTTAATGGCATCGGTGACATTGGCATCAAAGGCAAGACGGAAACGTTCAAGAAAACGCGTGCTGTCAAAGGTGGTGTTTAGGTATTCTTGATTTTTGTTGTAAGCCGCCAACCAACCACCATCTTGGTTGATGCCGCTATAATTCAGGTAACTATTTTGGACATTCGACGAGCCAAACATGTCATCTTGCAACCGCAAACGGGCATCGCCACTGACTTTAATGGCACTGATCCATTCTGGCAACGCGCCAGGTATGCCCCATTTTTCTTTTTTGGCATCGGCTTTGACTTCGGTCACGACTTTGCCGGTCAGATCTTTTATGACATCCTGGCGGATTTCTTCTTTGACAAATTCGGGGACATAGGCGAAGCGGATGCTTTTGGGTTTTGCCGGTTCGCCCGTAGTTGAAGTGTTGCTTGTGGTTACTGGGGTGTCATTTTGTTCAACTGGGTTTTTTGACAGGTCTTGTTGGCTTTCCAACACGGCTTTGGTTTTGGCGGATTTCATCAGGGCTTCGGCTTTTTGTTTATCGAGCAAGCCTTGTTGCACAAAAATATCAATCAAGTTGGTGGCGGTGTTTTTCAGCTCTAGCAGTTTCTCGCGCTCCCCAGCAATTTCTTGCCTGAGCTTAAGCAACTCCTGTTTTTCATCAGCCAGTGCTGGCACTGCCGCCAACGAGCCAGCCAATAAAGTCACTAGGGTTCTTTTAGTCATGGTCTTTTCTCAATATCTTAAAATCTGGGTATTTGAATAGTGTCGTGCGGGCTTCGACTTCGCTCAGCCAACGCGTGCAGCCATGCTCTGCCAACGGGTGCAACCATGCTCTGCCGAAGCGTGCAGCTACACTCAGCTGGCGTGTGCAGCTTCGCTCAGCCGGCTTTTGCAACCATACTCAGCAGACGGGTGCAGCTACACTAAGCCCGCGTGTTGCGTGACATCAGTTAGTTAGTTAAACATGTAACGGCAACTGTGCCACGATGCCCCGGATTGCGCGGCTTCATCCAGTCTACTTGGCTGGTTGTGGGCTTGGTGCTCCCTTACATTATGTAGGGTTTACATTCTGGAAGTCACGCGCACTTGCAAGGGTTGCGGCATATTTTCGGGTGGTGCTTTGGGCAAGCTAAAGCGCAAGCTTGGCAATGCGTCGCGGATGGCTTTGTCCACCTCGGCATTGCCGCTAGCAACTGCCAGTTCGGCACGGTTGACGCTGCCATCGGGATTGACCCAAACCTGCAATTGCACGCTGTAATCAGCCTTGCGGGCCAGGCTGTCCGCCAACAACCGCTGCAATTCTTCCTCTATGCCCCGTTTAACTTGACCGCCGTACCATAAAATGGCACTGCCGCCGCTGCCACCTAACAAACCACGTCCGCCTTTTTTGCCCAGCAAGCCAAAACCATCTGCGCCAGCCGCACCTTCCGCATCCACGCCCAGTTCTTCACCAGCCGGCTGTTCATCGGGTTCGGGGGCTGGTTCCGGTTCTTTCTCGGGTTCTGGCTCGGGTATTTTTTCTGGCTCCGGTTCGGGTTCCGGCGGTTTTATTTCCGGTGGCGGGGGCGGCGGAGGCGGCGGTTGGATCATAGTGATCTGCTGCATTTGCTTTTTGGGTTGTGCCGGTTTGGGGAACAAGCCTTGCAGAAAGTAGACCCCGACGGCAATGGCCAGCACCAAAACAATGCCAATAATCAACGGCACATTGCGTAACCAGCGTTTTGTCTTATCCATCACTACTTGACCAGTTTCTGTGTCACTAAGCCTAGCTGGCTGATTTGCAGGCGGGTGACAATATCCAGCACTTCGATGACTTTTTGGTACTGCACCTCGGCATCGGCTTTGACCACCACCGGCAAATCGGGCGTGGCGGCCTTGTACTGCCCTAATCGGGTTTCCAAATCGCTCAGGGAAATAGGGTAAGTATCCAGATACACCGTACCGTCTTTAGTAATGGAAATGGCTTTGGTTTTCGGTTTCGATAACGCTGGTGTGCTGCTGGCTTTGGGCAGGTTGACGGTGATGCCCTGCACGGTAGCGGTGGTCATGATGATAAAAATTAATAACAACACATAAGCCACATCAAGCATGGGGGTGATGTTGATATCGTCATAAACTTTACCTTCTTCATTGGCCTTCATGATGACTGCCCCTGTTGTTTGGCGGCAATGCGTTCGGCGATATAATTGATGAACTCATCAGTGAACATGATGCTCAAACCGTCGCCACCGCGCTGACGATCGGCTATGCGCTTGGAGACCATTGCTAAAAACTCATCGGTGAACACATGCATATCAGCGGTGATGTCCTTGATTTGGGTCAGCAGATAGTTATAGGCAAACAAGGCCGGAATCGCCACCGCCAAACCGGCAACGGTGGCCAGCAAAGCACCGGAAATACCGGGGGCAATGGAGTTGATATTGACATCCCCAGTCGCGGCTATCACGGCAAAAGTGATCATAACCCCCAAGACCGTACCCAGCAATCCTAAGAACGGCCCACCAGAAATGGCAATGGTCAGCAACACCATATTTTTGTTTAGCTTTTGGGTTTCGCGCACAACGGCAGCATCTAGACGGGTGCGCACCAGGTTAAGCCCTTCGGCGGTAAGTGCGGAACTATCGCCAAAATTGAGCTTAAGCTCTTGCACACCGGCATGGTAGATGTGATAAATAGGGGAACTTTGAAAATGGTCGTGTTTGCCGATCAGGGTTGACAGGAATTCCGAATCACTGATTTCTTCATCTTCCTGGTCTTCATCCCTGTCCAAATCCGCTAGATGTTCGGCATCAACATGACGGTATTGTTTAAGGAATGCGGCGTTGTCTTTAGTGGCTTGTTTTAAGGCCAGTGATTTGCTGACAATGACCAAGGCACTGATGACCAACATGACACCGCATAAGGCAATCACCACCCAACCGTCAACGGTCAGGCTTTGCAAAATGATAAGAAAATAATTAGGCCCCTCGGCTGCACCACCCGATTCATCTTGACCAAAATTGATGATTGTAAAATCAGGGCTTTGGCTACGGTATTGGAATTTTATCCAATCGGCACTGCGGGCTTGTTTGGCTACCTGCACCTCATCCAACCAGCCTTGCAGACCTTCACCTATTTGTATCGTCGGTTTTATGGCTGCTAAGGTAATCGGCGTGTTGGCGACAGCCTGACCATTGAGATATAAAATAAGTTTGTCTTTTTGTGCGGTGATGGCAATATGCTGCCATTGCCCTAGGGCGATGGGTGCCACAGCGGTTTCGGCAAGGTTGCCATTGGCGTCTTGGTATTGGGCAAGCACGGCCGAATCTTTTAATACCAGTTGAATATGGCTAGTGTCGTCTTTGGCTTTGACCAGCAAGGCTTTGGGCTGTGCGGTGTCGATTTTTGCCCAAGTGCTGAATGTCCAGCCACTGTCAGGGCTAATATCTAATGCCGGGGCGTTGCTGACGCTGATGCCCGCTTGGCCATCAAATTTTGCCGCCGCTGTTATCCAACCCGCAGGATCAACGGTAGCGGTAGAAGTAGTGGCATGAAGGGTGTAAGCGGTGGCATCTTGGGGCAATGTTTCACCCTCGTTAAAATGGTACACCAAGGCTTGGTCGGCATCGTATAAGCCGTGCGGGTCGGAGGCATCGGCAGCGTTGGCATTGCCATAGTACATGGTAAATGCATCCGTGCCTATGCCGCCACGGACAGTGGGCAGTTTAACCCAGACAAAGCCCAGTTCTGCCAGCGGATCAATTTTTTCAACGGCATAGTTAAGGGCTGATTTGTCATCCAACATAAAACGCAAATCTTTGCCATTTTCGGCCAGTTCGGCAAAATAACCGAAATTACCGGTATGCAGCCTCACCAGTAACGGCACATCGGTGAGGGTTTCCTGGATATCAGCGCCAGTAGCGGCGGCATCCACTGTTAGGGTTTTGCGCGATGTCCAGCTGTTGTTCCACCATGTTGAAGCGGCCGAAACCACGGCGGGGAGCAGCAATAGCAACAACAGGGCGATTTTAAGCGAATGTTGGTTGATGTTTTTCATTGCATTAATTTAGTTGCTTAATAATTTTTGAGAATCGGTGCTGCAAGCCTGTTTGGTGGATATTTTTACAATGCACTTAGCCACCACAGCCGGACTTGCCTTGGCGCACATCGGCCACAGTGCATTTGCCATAGCCCACCACATCGGCACTGAGTAAGCTGACCGCTGATTTTTTCTTGCCATTCTGGCTGTTGTTGCCGTTGCTGTCATCGTCATTGCCGATGCTGGCTTGTTTGCTGGCACTGGCGGCAGCACTGGATGCCACCGACGGTATCACTGGCACACTAACGGCAACCGGCACACCGATCGAGCCAGCGGATGAGGTGATATTGGAAGCGCCGACCACGGCAGTGGCGGCTATCACCACTTTGCCGCCACTGATACCCGCTTCACCGGCATCAATAACCCCGGCAGGGGCTGCCAAATAGACGTTGCCTTGCTTTAAGCTGCTATCTTGCGGGTTGATGGTTTGGATGCCACTACCTGACACAATCGGCGGGAAGGTGGTGACAATATTGCCATTGGCGTCTACGCTAACGATCGGGGCGGGTGCGGAAATGGCGGACTTGGCCCCTTTACCGGCATCAATATTGCCTTGGGATGACCAAATGGCAATGTCCCCTCCCCCCATGGTGAACACCCGTGATTGGTTGACATTAAAATCACCTTGGGTCACTGCGTTGATATCGCCACTTTCTTGGACAACAACGCCCAATTCATCGGGTGTTTTTGCTATGCCGCCGACCGTGCCCGCCAAGCCCACATCAACCGCCCCGCCGGGCACGGCAATATTGATGCCACCACCGGCAAGGGTTTTGATTTGGCTAAACACCAACGACAAGTCGCCTTGATAATGGCTACCCGGAAAAAGTGTGGCAATGGCAGCAAAACCTTCTTGGTATAAGGCTTTGCGTTGTGATTCGGGGGCAGCCGCCGCTAATGCTGCGGACAGCTTGATTTCGTTAGCCAAGGCCGCTAACAAGGCAGTTTGCTTTTGGCTATCAGGCAGTTGCTGGAGGGTCATCAGTTTTTGCTGGGGGGTCAGGCTAATGACGTTGCCCTTTGCATCGACTATTTGCAGGTTATTGAGGTATTGGCTGCCAATAGTGAAGTATTTGCCTATAAAGCCACTGTAATCGACCGTATCGGAAATGCCCGCCAGCAAATTGACATTGGCACCTGTGCTGCTTGATAAAGCGGTATTGAAGGTATTGCCTATAGTATTGATACCAGCTGAACCGCCCAGATTAATATTGCCACCGGCTTGGATTTGCAATTGCCCTGGCCCGCCCAATAATATTTCATTGCTATTGGCTTGGACAATGCCGTTAGTGTCGATACTGGTGTCGTAATTGATATTGCGCCCTGCTTTGATTTGGGTGATATCCGACGGCAATAAGTTCTGCCCCGACAAGCTCAAGTTGTTAATATCCCTGCCCGCGCTAATATAAGCCGCCTGTGGCAGGTAAAAGGTCACTTCCGAGTTGGCATTGAAGGCAATGTCACCCACCTTGGCAATGAGGGTCGGCACGGAGCTGCCGCCGGTATGCACTGGTGTGGCGGCATGAATCAAAGAAGGTACCGGGCTGGCTGGATCCAACCTTTCTTGGGCCATGATGATGCCATCGCTAAGGCTACCATTGAGACCTTGCGCGGGGTTGTTGACCGTAGGCAAGAAGGCTATGTCGGCATCGGACATATTGACATTGATAAGTTGCCCGGCATTGCTGTCGGTATTGATGCTCTGGCCAGCCAATAGCATCAGCTTGCCTTGTGGCGAAGGGAACAAGGTCATGGAATTTTCGATGCGCAGATCACCGGACAGTGCCGTGGCAGATAGTGTGCCGGGATAAACGGCATACTCAAACCCTGAGGTGCTGGTATCGGCATTCTTTTCGCTTCTTATGCCATTGATATTATTTTGCAGGATAGTGTTGCCAGCAATGGCCAGCAGGTCAATCGCGCTGCTGTCGCTGTAGGTGAAGAATTGGGAATCCCCGCCAGCCCCCAATGGCAACAAGTTGGTTTGTGCCAGCACAGTCGGATTGAGCACGGAGGCAATCATCACATCTTGCCGTGCCTGCACATTGATGGTGCTATTGCCTAGCTCCAGCAATGACCCTAAAGCGTTATTGTCGGTGCTGACACTGCCGCCCGCAGCAATATTGGCCGTGCCTTGCCCGACATAAAACTCGCCGCCGACAATGTTGTCACCGGCGCTGACTTGCAAGTTGCCGCCACCATTGATGATGGTGCTGGTCTGTGTCCATTGGTTATTGGCGGTGGCGCTTAAAGTGCCAAAGGGCTTGCCGGTGGTGGGCAGCATAACGGACAGGCTGTTGATGGTGCCGCCCGCATTGACCGTGACATCACCACCCGCCAACGAGCCGACATTTTGGTTGAAAAAATGCCCGTCTTGGGCGGCAATGCCATTGACGGGGTCAGTCCGGTCGCCGCTGACATTGATGCCCCAAGCAGTCGGCCGGTTATTGGCGGTGATGTCACCACTACGCACCAACCAATCACTGATGGCTTGCCCGGTATTGACACCATTGATATCGCCCCCGGCTTGTAGGATGATATTGCCGCCCTGGGTGGGGTATTCCGCCACAGCAAAAACCAAACCTACCAAGGTTTCTTTAAAATACCCATACCTTAACAGCGTGTTCATTTGTTCTGGATTGAGCCGGTCAAGATAAGCCGCCTCGCTTTCGCCAGGTTGCTGTGCGGGCACACCGGGCACAGCACCGGACAATAGTTGGCCCAAGGTGTAGGGGGCAGTAGTACCCATGGTGTAAACGGCAGCAGCCAAGGTGGGGCTGTTGGCATCGGCAACAAAATTAATGCTGCCACCAGCATTGATGGTGATATCACCCGTGCCTGTCCTGACCATGACCTGGCTGGTGACGGTGTCGCCCGAGCCATAAGGGTCAAGCCCTTGGTAATCGCTGGCCAAATTGACATCCCCTTGGGCAATCAAATGGTAGTTCCATGATTGTCCGGGTTGCAGTACATTTTGGAATTGTATGTAAGATTGGCCTGGCAAATAGGTGGTGGCAAAACCATCGGTGATGGTATTGTCAATATTCAGGTTGCCGCCGGCACGCAAGGTCAGGAATCCCGGTAAGGTCTGATTGCCTTGGCTGTCGGTGTAGCGCCAACCCATAAAATCCCAAGTGTCCTGAAGGGTCAGATCGCCACTGCTACGGATTTCCAGCCCCGGCAGCAACTCTATGGCTGCGCCAGAAGTATTGTCCAGCAATGGGGCGTTGCCCATGAAGTTGCTGGTGTCGGTTTGCCAAGCAGTGATAGTGTCGGCTGTAATGACCGATTGCCCGTCATAAACACGGGTGGCTTCCAACACCGATTTAAGCGGGTCTGCACCTTGAATTTTGCTGTTAATGGCGGTGACATTAACAGTATCCAGCACATCATCGCGTCCTGTCCGCAAATGCACGCTCCCCCCTGCACCATTGACCCCGCCGGACACATTGATAAGTCCGCCGGTTTGCGACAAATCCAGCAAGCCACTGCCGGTATCATCACGGTGTATGGTATCTAAGGTGACTTGCCCACCTGCCGCGCCAGCGGCGCTGGCAGTAGCCAGAATCTTGCCGGTGCCGCTTAAAGTAATGCCATTGCGGCCATAAACACTGATTTGACCGGCATTGGCAGCGCTGGCATTAAGGGTGCCATTTACTGTGACATGGCCTTGGTCTGCCAGCAAGGTGATTTGCTGGGCACTGACAACATCAGTCTTGGCAATAGTTATATCGCCGTTTTGCTGCTCCAGACTGAACGCTCCAGTAAATCCGGCCTTGGTCAAGTTACTGTTTAGTGCCGAGAAGGCAGTGGTATCCAAGCTATTGACCGCCAATTGGAACTGGCCTTGTTTAAAAGCATTGTTGGCTTGTGCGCCCGCTAAGGCGGTGACCACATTGCTCCAGTCAGTCGTGCCTTTCGCGGTGTTGATAACCAGCGCCCCTTTCGGCACATTGATGGCCAACGAACCGGCAGCACTGGCTTGGCGTGTACCAGCAATAGCCCCCGCGACATTAATGCTGGCACCCTCGGCAACGACAATGTTGCCGCTATTGGCCAATAAAGAGACACTACCGCCAGGCGAATATTTATTGATGTTGTCAAAGCTGACGGCACGCCCTGACACATCCAAGCGTGAGCCGCTGTTAAGGTCAATATCGCCTTTCAGTGCGGTCATTTTTAGGATGCCAGAGGGCAAATCAAAACGTCCGCTGCTGGTGATGGAGTCTCCGGTGATTGTCCAACTGACGCCTAAGCCTTGCGTCCAAGCCGGATTATCGGTGCCTGATGCAGCTATAGTGATGTTATGGCCACTGGCATCGACCGAGGTGGTTGCCCCGGCATCACCGATAAAATGACCGGCAGTCAAGTTTAAGTCACCGGCAACGCTCAAGGTGCCTGCCGCCACCAATGAGCTTAGGCCGGTGACGGGGTCGACAGTATGCCCCGAGCCTTTGATGTCCGTTGTACCATTCAGGTTCACCTTACTAAAGCCAGTGATGGCATACTGTCCGCTGCCCAGCTGGATTTCGTTGGCATTCAGCGTTAGCGTGCCGGCACCTGTGCCTAGCGAACCTGCATTGGCTTGGCTATTGGTCAGGTTGATGGCGTTGGCATTCAGTGATGCTACCGCCCCAGTATTGTTAAAGCCGTCAATTTGTGCGGCATCTATATTGATGGCACCGGCATTGACTGTGACACCACCATAAATGTTGATGTTGCTGGTGCTGGTCAGCGACAATTGGTCAAGCACCAATTGCGTGTCCGCCAACACCAAGCCACTGGTGTTGGCGGGGGCATTGCCCAGACTGATACTGCTGGCATCTAAGGCCAGTGAGCCACCATGCATGTCAATTTGGCCATTGAAGGTGGTGTTGTCAGTAGAATCCAGCAGCATGGAATTGTTGGATTTTAACTGTGCACCACCTTCCACGACCAATGAACCCAAGGAGCCAGTAACGGCTTGGTCACGATTGACCTTAATTTGCCCGAACGACGACAGCCGCACCAAAGCACCGTCACTATTGGTGTTGCCTTGGTTTGAGAGGGTCAGGTCAACCCCGGCATGGGTGCTTTTGTTGCCGATGGTTTCGATGATGGCGCCCGATTTGACTAATATTTCGTTGTTTGCCGCCAATAGCAGCTCGCTGCCTTTTAAATCGACATTGTTGGCAATGGTCAAGTTCTGCGCCGTCACCGTGATATTTTGTCCGGTGCTGGTCTTGTTACGGAGTCCACCCAACAATAAACTGGGGGCGTTGAGTTGGTTCAGGTCACCGGCAAACAAACTGACAGTCCCGGGGGTACTGGCGGTGACATCCTGCCGCCTAGCTACAATGGCCAAATTAGTGGCGCTAATGTCAACCTCGCCACCCAACCCATTGCCAGCGGGGGCGGCGGATAACTGGGCACCTAAAGTCAGGCCGGTTTGGGCGGAAATAGCCAGGCTACCGGCATCGTTAGGCAATGACCCCGTTATGGCATCAGCAGCGGCACTGGCAAAAAAAGCGTTAGCGGAGTAATCAGTGTACTGGGAGTAGCTGCGGGCCACACTGCCCGCCTGAACGGCAAAGCCTTGCCAGATCGCTTGGGTTGTGCCTGCACTGGGGTCACCATAGCGGCCTGCAACAATGGTTGCTCCGGCCAGGTTGGTGGTGGTTTGCCCAGGCAGCATGTTTTGCAAAGCTGAAGATGTTTGTGGGGTGATCAGATAGGCACCCGGCAATAATGCGTAATGGGCTGGCAACAAGGTATACCATCCGGCGGTAAGCCCTGAACCCGCCCCTAAATAGACACTCTCCCCAACAGTCAAACCGGATGATGGGGAGAGCTGAGGATCATAAGGCGTCAGAGCATTGCCAAGGCCGGGTATAACCGCATAGTTCTGCTCATAGCCGCTAGCATTAGGGTCCAACACATCATTGGAGCCTCCTAGGCCAGTGATGAACTCATAGGCATACAGATCACCGCCGCCCGACAAATTGACTTTGGCACCGCTGTTCAAGGCCACGTTTTTGCCAGTTAAGGCAATTTGCTTTTGCAGCGGGCTGCTAATGACAATATTGTTGCTGCCGGAGCTGTCCAATGGGTAGAGCCAATGCAAGCCTGCTGATCCAACACCAAACGGCACTGTCAGGCCATTACCTGATACCGAGGTCAGACTGCCTGCCGCCAAGGTCAAATTGTCCGCCGCATTGAGTGACAATGAGCCGAAAGGCGCTTCCAACACACCTTGTTGGATAATATTGGGGGCATTGATGGTCAGGTTGCCGCCTGCCGAATACACTGGGGCGGGGGTGTTGCCATTGGCTTTGATGGTGACTGTGGTGTTGCTGTCACCACTGACCGCCAAAGTGTAATTGGTAAGTGTGGCGGGGTAAATCTGGCTGGCGGCGAGGGTCAGGTTGCCTGCCAAATTCAGTTCGCCCAAATAATCTCTGGTGTTGGGGTCGATGCGGATACCCATCATGCGCAAATCGCCTTGGCTGTTCAAATTGACATTGCCAAAGCCGTTAAAACTAAAACCACCAATCAGGTCAATTCCCTGGGCATTAACGGTGAACTTGCCAGCCCCCGTTCTGGCATCAGGCGCCAAGGTGGTGGAGAATGTGCCATTGCCCAAGTCCGTGTCGATACGGCTTTGGCTGGAACCTAGTTTGGCATAAGCTGTATCGAGAGTGACTTGGCCACCGGTGCTCCTAAGTATCGGTGCATCAAGCACGACCTGCTGGTTGGCATCCAATTGCACGTTGCCGTCAAATTGGATGCTGCCAGCATAATTGCCATTAGCATTTAACACATCGGTTTTCAATAACAATGAAGCAAAGCCACCCTGATCAAGTTGTGAAGCATCAAGGTAGGCCCTGCCACTGAATTTTTGCGGGTCAATGGCACCGCCTTCAGCCAAGTTGGCGGGGATGATCGATTTGATATTGGACAGGACTATGCTGACCGGCATATTGGGTTTAATGTCATCGGGAAACAACCCGCCACTAATCGGTATTTGCGGTTTGTTACGCAAGCCTGGGCTCATATTGACGCTTAATGTGCCACCCGCGACCCCTTGACCGCCGGAGTGTGCCGTCAAGATGCCGTCCATCAACATGCCTTCACCGGCCTGCAAATTGATGATGCCGCCTTGTGAGGCAATCGGCATTGACAGCACATTACCGCTAGGTGTCTGATAATCTAAATTTTGGCTGGTGCCTGACACATCAATGACAGAACCACGACGGGCGACAATATAGCCACGATTGGCAGTCAATGCCACCGTGCCACCGGTCATGACAGTACCGGTTTGCAGACCTGTGGTGTTCAAAGCGGGTTGGAACACCCCCGCCGCCAATAACTGGCTGGTCGCGCCTAGCCATATCCCTTGCGAGCCAAAGAAACCCTGGTCGCCACTGCTCGGGGTATTGATATTGATGGTGATATCGCCGCCGGGCGTATTGATGATGCCATCCATATACACTGAGGTATCAGAATTAAGCGTGACCGAACCACCGGGATCGGTCTGGATTAGGGTATTTTTACCTATATTCAGGGACTGAGCGGTGTTTTGGGCCAATAACTCACTCATGGATAGCGTGAGGTTAGTGGGCTTGCGGATGCTATCCGGCAACAACACCTCAGTGCTGAAACCGGTCAGTTTGCTGCCAGTGGCTTGGCTGACGAGATTACTGTCCAGTTGTAGGTTTTCTTGCTGGGGCTTAATTTTAAGGTCACTGGCAACCGTCAAACCATAAAGATTAGCCGTCAGGCTGTAATTGGCAAAACCGTTTTGCTGGAAAAAATCGGGGCTAAGCATCAATGGCGTGGTAGCCAGACCCAGATTGGTGGGGGCGGCACTGGCTGGGCCGATGAACACTTCGTTAGTGCTGATTGCCAAACTGCCGCCTTGGCTGATAGCCCAAGCGGACAATGTGCCATCAAGGATCAGGCTGGATGGGTTGCCGCCGCTGTAGTCGGTGGCGGCAGTCAAACTAATGTGGCCGCCTTTACCGGCACTCACTTGCGCTTGGCCATTCAAATAAGCACCGCCACTGACATCGATAAGGCTACCTTTCTGCAAGTCCAAATTGCCCTGCTCGGCCACCAAACTGACCGAGCCGCCATTGCTGGCAATAATCCCCAAGTTATGACCGGGTTGGCCGTCCAGCAAATCATTGACCCACAAACCGGCCACATCAATTTGCGCCGAACTGCCCAATATGATGTCTGCGGGAGATAACTGGCCACCGACCGAAATGGGCTTGAGATTAACGCTGCCGGACGGGGCGACAATTGAACCTTGTATGTCAAAATGAGTGGCGGCAAGATTAAGCGAGCCGAAATCAGGCAATGCCATTTGCGCGCCATTTTGCAAACTGATCGCGCCATTGGTTTTGATACTGACATTGCTGATGCCCGATTGTTTGAACAAATCGGCATTAAGGACTAACGCTGAGGCATCCGTTGAACCTGGCGATTTTCTTGGCAAAAGTTGGTTGGCAGCAATATTGGCTACGCTGGGATTTTGGCTGAAAACAATATCTTGTACGCTGAATAAATTGTTATTGCTTAAATCCACTGCAAAGCTGCTACCGGTGGCCAGTTGTGTGGCGGTGCGCTGATAAGTGCTGGCAATGGTTGTGCCATTCAGCGAGCCGTTCAACGACGCTTCATAAGCGGAAATATTAACAGTACCGCCAGCAGCACCCTGTAGATAACCGGCCTCATAATGGTTATTAGCCAACCCCGGAATAACCCAAGTTTCGCTATAGTTCCATTGCGGGTAATTGGCAATAACCAAGCCTGCGATGCTGTCGTAATGGCGGTTAGGGTCGGCAGTGGCAATGTCGTACAGTTGACCGCCGCTCAACAGTTGGGTGGTTTGCACCATGCCTCCCTGATAGGCAACCGAGCCACCAGAAAAATTTATCAGGCTGCCCGATTGCGTCACCACGTCACCGCTTGAGGTCAAATCTATGCTGCCGCCTGAAATGCTGCGTTGGTCAATATCGCGGGCAATACGCTCAACCGCTCCGGTGATATCCGCTATTGGAATGGACGCACTTAACAGATTGCCATTGGTGTCGTATTTAAGCGTGGCATCACGAATGTCAACACTGACTGTTTGGCCATACAATATGCCATTGCGCTGCAAGGGTGAATCACGCAATTCATTGCCCATTAACTGCACTTGCACGATATTCTGTCCGATGGGCACCGATACATTTTGTACCCCGGAGGCATCAATCACGCCGCCCGTTGCCACAAACACCCGCGCATCGCCTTTGCTCGTAGGGTTAGTGGGGTCATCGACGGCGGTAATGGTAATGTCGCCGGATTTGGCACGCACGGTGGCGTTGCTTTCCACATTGACGTTATGCCCGCTGATTTGTATCTGTGACCGGCTTTGTGCTTGGGCATCAATGGCGGTGGTGGTTTTATTGGCATCCAATTCCACACTGGTGACGCTGCCGCTGCCCAGCGTGACGGTTGCATTAGTGCCCAAACCATCGCCAATATCAGCGGCTCTGACCGTTGACTTCGGCAATAACTTGCCGCCAGTGCTGGTGGGGTCTTGGATGCCCTCACTGGCAACCAAGCTGACCGAGCCATTGAGATTGACTGAGGTGGTGGCCGATACTATGCCTTGTTGGTTGACCGCAAAGCCCATCAAGCTGGCGTTGCCTTGCTGCGCCAAAATGGTGCCGCTGTTGTCCACTTCCCCACCAGTACCCACTTCCACCAGCAAGCCACGGATACCGGAATTGCTGCCGGCTTCCTGAAAATACACCTTGTCGGTTGCCGCCGCCAAGATAGTTTGCCCTTCCGGGGTGGTTATGGTGCCGGCATTGTCAACCACCGGCGCAGCAATGACCACGCGACCACCTGAGGCGTTGGTCTGTATTTGTGCGCCTTGCTCAATAAAAATTTCAATTTTTATTTTATTGCCGTTTTGGTCAAGAATGTAGTTGCCGCCGCTATCTTGAAGATAAATGGCGCCGCTGCCTTGCAGTGCCGCTTGACCCTTGGTGTCAAAGGCATTGGTCAAGCCATTCTGAAAGGTGGCCTCGGTAATGCCTAGGGTGGTTGCCACCAATGAATTGACATTCACTTGGGAATGTTGGCCAAACAAAAAGCCATTTTGGTTGACCAGATAAACTTGACCGTTGGCGGTTAATGTCCCTAATATCTGGCTGGCATTAGCCTGATGAATATCGTTCAAGGCGACCGAGGTCGATGACGGTTGGGTAAAATGCACACTACTGCCTGAACTGATATTAAAGCTCTGCCAATCAATGCTGGCTTTGTCAGTGGTCTGGTCGATGGTCATGGCATTATGGTCAATGGTCAGCGATGCATTGCCTTGACTGGCGATATCGGCGGGGGAGTTGGACAAAGTGGGCACCGGCAGTTCCGCCCGTACCGTTTGCACCGCCCCTGACATTGCCAAACCACCTGCGATTAACGCACGGATTGCCAACACCAAAGGCTTGGTAGCGAGATTGAAATGTTGTGGTTGTTTACGCTGCTTAACCATAGCTATCCCCTAAAAATCATAAGCCAAACGGAAATCCACACGTTGTGTGCCGACATTGACTGTGCCTTGTTTTTCTAATGGGTAAGCCCAGTCCAATTCACCTAGCCAATGTTTGAAAAACAGCAGCCTCATGCCGGCGCCTGTACCGGCCAGCCGATAATTGCTTGGGCTGGGTGCCAGCGGATGTTCTATCCATAAATAGGCGTAATCAAAAAAGCCATGCAGCCGCAAGTTTTGGGCGAATTGCCAATTTTTCTGTTTAAGTTGCGGGCTTTGCAGTTCAACCGACAGGTTAACGCCGTTGTCGCCCAATTGTTCGGTTTGATGGTAGCCGCGCACCGTTTGCGGGCCGCCCACAGCAAATTGTTCGTTACTGATCAATGGCGCACTGGTGATTTGGCCGGAAGCACGGGTGGCTAAGCGCATATCCCAAGGCAGTTCACGCAGGTGTTTCAGCTCGGAAGTGAGATAAGCAAAATCAGCGGTTGCCTTCAAACGCCTATTAGTAAACTGGGCCTGATCGCTGCCTAAGCCGCGTAGGGAAAAATGTAGGGCCGAGTTGAACGTAGTGGTCGCACCCGGGTAACGCCAACTGGTGTCGTAACCCACTAAAAATGGCATATAGCTGACCGGCGATGTTTTTTGGTCTTGTCCTTGCTGGATGACACCCTGGTTAAACGACTTGGTGTCCAGTCCAAAACTTAGGCTATGACTATAGGCGTTGATCCCCGGCAGGGGTTTGATCAATCGCGCACCAAAAATGCTGCCGGTACCCACTACTGACAAGTCACCGACACTGGCACCGAGTTGGGTATTGGAATTGATACTGATACCATACACCGACAAACGGGTATCAGCCCAACCAGTGGGCATGACATAAGTGCCTGACAAAACATCAACTTGATTGTCATTTTCTGGTGAAACCTGGTATTGCAAGGATGCGCTATGGAACATTTGCCAAAGGTTGTCATAACGGATGGCCCCAATCAGACGGGTGCGGGAGGTGTGTTCTGAGTTGCGGCCATTAAGTTCCAAACTGCCATGCACTGGCAATTGGTCTTTTACGCGTAGTTCCACTTCGGTTTTGCCGGGCGTGGAGCCGGCACGGAAAATGGGGGTGACTTGGCGGTCAGCCGACTGCTTACCCAAATCGGCCACCTGTTCTTGGACATTGGGCATGTAAGGCACTTGCCCTGCTGCCAAGGCAGGCACTTTGTTGCGTATTTTGTCGAGATGGAAGTAACGGGAGCCGGTGATTTTAAGACGTTCCACCTTGCCTTCCACCACTTGCAAATGCACTAAGCCATCAACGATGTCTTGCTCGGGGATTTCAACCAATACGGTGGGATAGCCCTTATCTTTATATAAGGCTTCCAGTGTTTGCCGGGCTTTTTCGACATCAGCCACGGTTTTGGCATTGCCCAGGAACGGGTATAAGGTTTTTTCTATGAGCGTCTGGTCAAGCATGGAATTGCCATCCACTTGCATTTCCAACATATCGAAGGATTCTGGCCCGGCAGAAGTTTGCACTGGTGCGTCTGTCGATTGTCCCGTAGTAGGGTTAGTGACGGCAGCTTGACCGTCCGCCAACAAAAAAAGCGGAAATAACAAACCACTGATGCCAAGCCATGCGGATAATGCAAAGTCTTTCATTAATACACAGAATAATTGCTGAAATGTTTAAATAAAAGCGTGCCGCCAGCCTATTATTGCCAGTGGCACTTTAAAACAAAATATGCAATTTTTATGCCACTGACAGCATCAATGATTTGTAAGCATTTTTAGCGACAACAAAAATGTAAATGTTGTCCTAGCAACAGCCAAACAGCAGCGGCTGTTGACAGGACAACAGGTGTCGGCCAGATTATAAGCAGTTGCTTATTTCATTTGGACAAAAGGTGTGTCCTGTCCGGTAGGATTGATAACCGGTGCGATTTCTGTATGTAACTTACCTTTGATGTAATGTGAATAAGGCACTACAGGATTGGAGGGGTTGAAAGGCACACTAGGGGTAAATTTGCGCGGGTCTGCCGCCATTGCAAAAGCCCCGGTTTGCCCCCAGGCTTGGTTGGTATTGCCAGGGGCAATAACGGTCGGGCTACCCATAGCCTGGGCCAACTCATATGCGACGGTCAGTTTTTTGGCCAGCAAGCCGCCTTTATAAAGCAGGGTACCTTCCGCCCAATAAGCATAGTTACCAGCAGCTACGTTAGCTAAGGTAGGCGCATAGCCGTCAATTTTGATATAACGCCACGGATCGCCGCCTGTACCGGCGGCAGTTACTTTACTGTTCCGGTCAGCCGAGTTAAGCGCTATACCCCAACGGTTTGCATAAACTGCTTTTCCGCCGGACGTACCAACTTGAATATTATTGAAGCCCAAGGTATTAGTGCCGTTCTGCCAATCCGACAACAGAGTGCCGGTGGCTGAAACAATAATGGGTTCTTTGACAATCGGCAGCGCGGCATCTTCATCCACGGGGTCGTTGGCGGTCGGCAAGGCTGGACTGGCTGCGTTGGCATTTGCCGGATAACCCAAAAAGACCGAATTGGCTATCACAAAGGTTGCTGCACCATTATTACGCAAAGCCAGCGCAACAGGTGTCAAATTATTGCCTGTGGTCGCTTCTTTGTAAGGTGCATTGACACCGGCATCATTAAGGATGGCAGGGTCATTCAGGCTAATAACTTTATTGCTATTGGTGGCGTCAACAATTTGCACTTGATCCCATGCACCAATTTTACCGGCCATCAATGAACCGATAAACTCGTGGCTAAGGCTAGGCATACTGGCTTCAGAATAACTGCCTATGGCAACGGTGCTGGGCAAGGTGCCGGCACGTTTTTGCGCGGCTTGCAGCACTTTATACAAGTCCAAGGTCACAGCAATGCCATAAGTCAAACCGCCGGTAGGGTTGACAACAAATGCGGTAGGCAAGGTAGTTAAAGTGGTCGGCCAGTTGGGCACGGGCAGGCCAGTGATCAGGGCGTTTGCTGGGGCAGGATAATTGGCGGTGCCAGGCTTTAACAAAATATAAGGGTCAACAGCAATAATACCCGCATCTGAGTTAACTAGGCTGAGATAGGTGGTCGCATTGCTTTGGGTAATAGACGCAGTCCAAGATTGTGTACCTGCCGATGTCCACGCGCTGGCAAGCAAGCTGGCGATATTGAGATGCTCCAATGGCAAGCCAGCGACCAACGGGATAACACCATCACCAGAACCACCTACGGTGCGCCTGACCAACAGGATGTTTTTGCCTTGCAACGCGCTGCCTAATTTGGAGCTGCCAACAAAATAATGGGCTGTCCAACGGGAACCAACAGCGTTGGCATTAGTGGGATCGACATCGTTGAAGGTGTCCACTGTGCTGGCCCCCGTAGCGGTGGTCCCCGCCAGCACAGTTGTGACCGCTTGGGTGTAAGCATTGGTTTGCGCCACTGCACCAGAAATATAGACGGTGATATAAGGTGCGCCATCATGCCACGGGGTGATGGCATTCGCCGCCTGCGACCCCATCAGCAAGGACGCGGCTAAGGCAAGGTGTTTTAATTGCTTCATAATATAATTTCCTGCAAAATTAAGTTAACAATGAGAGGATGATAAGCGACTGATTGACAGAGTGCCTGTTATTTTTAACATAGCTGTCATTTTATCGCTATCGGGATATAGTTGACTATATAACCATATTTGAATCAAGTGCTATTTATGAAAATATCTAATTCATTTAAGTGGACAATTAAGTGATGGGGCAGGCCATCAACTTCGCTTAGCCAACGTACTTAGAATTCGCTCAGTAATTTGCTGTGAGCCGACACCGAAAACGCACCGCTTCATTCAAACTACCGGTTACTGGAGAAGGCATGTCGGTGCTCTAGCGAACTAATTTTTACCTAGTGTTAATTTTCGATTGCACTTATAGGTTGAATATAAGATATTTAATGATATCCAATGAGTTGATGAACCTACTCATTGCTATCTCCCTAACCCCCTTCGTACTAGACACTGTCCAAGGAAACCAACCATGCTAGAAACTTATCGGAAACAGATAGCTGAACGCGCCGCTGAAGGCATTGTCCCTAAACCGCTTGATGCCGCGCAAACAGAAGCGTTATGCAGCCTTATCCAACACCCCCCCGCTGGTGAGGAAGCCTGCCTGCTTGATTTGCTGGCGAACCGTATTCCCGCCGGTGTTGATGAAGCTGCCTACGTCAAAGCCGGATTCTTGACCGCCATTGCCAAAGGTGAAACCGCTTCACCTATCTTAACGCCTGAGGACGCCACCGAATTGCTCGGCACTATGTTAGGTGGTTACAACGTGGCCCCGTTGATTGAATTGTTGGATAATGCACAACTTGCCAGCATAGCAGCCAAAGCACTGGCACACACCTTACTGGTGTTTGATGCTTTCCACGATGTACAAAGCAAGGCTGAGGCAGGCAATGGCTACGCCAAGCAGGTGATGCAAGCGTGGACCGAGGCGGAATGGTTCACCAGCAAACCAGCCGTGCCGGAAAAAATGACCGTCACGGTATTTAAGGTGACCGGCGAAACCAATACCGATGATTTATCACCTGCACCGGATGCCTGGTCGCGCCCCGATATTCCGTTACACGCTAAAGCCATGTTGAAAATGCAGCGTGAAGGCATCACCAACGCCGAACAACAGATAATGGAACTGAAACAAAAAGGCTTTCCTATCGCTTATGTGGGAGATGTGGTCGGCACGGGTTCTTCGCGTAAATCCGCCACCAATTCGGTGTTGTGGTACATCGGCAACGATATCCCGTTCATACCCAATAAGCGTGATGGTGGGGTCTGTATTGGCGGCAAAATCGCACCTATTTTCTTCAATACCATGGAAGACTCGGGGGCATTACCGTTTGAATGTGATGTATCGCGTATGCTGATGGGCGATGTGCTTGATATTTTCCCTTATCAAGGGCTGGTGACGCGTCATGACAGTGACGAGGTGGTTTGCCGCTTCAGCCTGAAAACAGAGGTGTTATTGGATGAGGTGCGCGCTGGTGGGCGTATCCCGCTGATTATCGGACGGGGACTGACAGACCGCGCCCGTAAGGCTTTAGGCTTGTCGGCTTCAACTGTATTTGTCCGCCCGGTTGACGAAACGGATAGTGGCAAAGGTTATACGCTGGCGCAAAAAATGGTGGGCAAAGCCTGTGGCGTGGCGGGTGTGCGCCCCAACACTTATTGCGAACCGCACATGACTACGGTCGGCTCGCAAGACACCACCGGGCCGATGACCCGCGATGAGCTGAAAGATTTGGCTTGTTTGGGTTTTTCTGCGGATTTAGTGCTGCAATCATTTTGCCATACCGCTGCTTACCCTAAACCGGTGGATGTGGCTATGCAACACACGTTGCCTGATTTCATTATGAACCGTGGCGGGGTGTCCTTGCGTCCAGGTGACGGTATTATCCATTCGTGGCTGAACCGCATGTTGCTGCCCGACACGGTGGGTACAGGCGGCGATTCACACACGCGCTTCCCGATCGGCATTTCTTTTCCGGCCGGTTCGGGGCTGGTTGCCTTTGCCGCCGCCACTGGCGTAATGCCACTGGACATGCCTGAATCGGTGTTGGTGCGCTTTACCGGCACTTTGCAGCCTGGCATAACTTTACGCGATTTGGTGAACGCTATCCCTTATGCGGCACTGCAAAAAGGCTTGCTGACGGTTGCCAAGCAGGGCAAGAAAAATGTGTTCTCGGGACGGATTTTAGAAATTGAGGGCTTGCCAGAGTTAAAAGTTGAACAGGCGTTTGAATTGTCCGATGCTTCGGCTGAACGCTCGGCGGGCGGCTGTACGATTAAATTGAATGAAGCGCCGATTCGTGAATATTTGAATTCCAATATCACCCTGTTGCAATGGATGATTGCCCAAGGCTACGGTGATGCCCGCACCCTCTTGCGGCGCATTAAGGCCATGCAGGACTGGTTGGATAACCCTGTGTTGCTAGAAGCGGACAAGGACGCGGACTATTTTGAAATCATCGAAATCAATATGGATGACATCAAGGAACCGCTGCTGGCTTGCCCCAATGACCCCGACGACATCAAACCGCTGTCGGCAGTGGCCGGCACGGCAATAGACGAGGTGTTCTTGGGGTCTTGCATGACCAATATCGGCCATTTCCGTGCCGCCGGAAAATTGCTGGAACAGCATAATAGTGCTTTACCGACCCGCTTATGGGTGGCCCCACCAACTAAAATGGACCAAAACCAATTGGTTGAAGAAGGCTACTATGGCACCTTCGGTAAAGTGGGTGCGCGTACGGAAATGCCCGGCTGTTCGCTGTGCATGGGCAATCAGGCACGGGTGGCGGAAAATGCGACGGTAGTATCCACCTCTACCCGCAACTTCCCAAACCGTTTGGGCAATGGTGCCAATGTGTTCCTGGCTTCGGCAGAACTGGCCGCAGTCTGTTCCATCTTGGGCAAAATCCCCACGGTTGAGGAATATCAGCACTATGCCACGCAAATCAATGCATCGGCAGATGACACTTACCGCTATTTGAATTTTAATTTGATGGAAAAATACCAAGAAGGGGCGAAGGCTTAAGCAAAAAAAGGGGGCATTAATTGTTCGTTCAATAAACAATGCCCCCTGTTTAATCCTTGCAAAGTGGCCGAATGAAGCAAAGAGGAATTAGGGTGGTTAGTGGCACGGCTGCCCTACATTTCTCTACATGTAGTTGTGCAAAAGTGTTTTAACCAACGGCCTTATTTTTACAGGGCTATGTGAATAAAAAAAGTTAAATAACTTATGGGCAACTACTTGCATTATTGATAAGGATAGCTTCTGGCTTTGCCAATTGCCTGCAGCGGAGTTTACCAAGTTGGCAAATTTCACCCATTAGCCATGTCATTAATCTCTTTCATTAGTAAGCTAGGTGTTTTGACAAATTGAGAATCTGGAATAGATTCAAGCGTTGATAGTATCCTTTCAGATGCAAAAAAAACAGTGTCTATTTTTCCTGACATTACAGAAAATATTCTGCCTTGTTTAAACACATGGCATGAACGGTCATCATGACTCGAAGTTGGCTTTGTTTTTATAGCAAACTGTGGCCCAACAAATCTGAACCGGTCACGAAAATCAGGTACATAATGCGCTATCTGTTCTTCCATTTGTTTAACTTTAGACAACACAACGGTTTCATTCAGTTTATTTTTTACTACCCGGGCTTCAGAAGCAGTAGCATATCGACCTACAGGTGTATAGGGAACGCTAGATAAGGTATATAGTGTTGGCTCTTCTGTCGGGTAGATAGAACATAAAGGCCCATCAACAAATGTTAAGGCAGGAAAAATGTTTTTCTTATCCAAAGATTCGTAATACAAAAGAATGGTTGGTTCATAGATAACGTCCATGGGCGGTTTGGTAAAATGACCCCAAGTAGCATCTATCACATAGTCAAAACGTTCTCCATTAACATAACAACAATCACTTTTTTCTTCAATTGAACTAATTCTTTCATTTAAAATTAATTTATCCGCTAATCGCTGCTTAAAGTAACTTCTTGCAGTTTCTGTATGAAGCACACGCTCTTCGGTAATCAGATAGCCTTCTATATTTTTTATATCCAGGTTGATATTAATCTTTTCAGAAAAATCTAAGCCTGAAGAAGTCATGATTAGTCGGTAAGTCAAAAAATCAATTAAGGAATCGTGCTTTGGAACTGCATAAATATTATTAACAACATGACCACTTAAAGAAGGGTAACGTTCGATAAAACGCATATACCCATCACGCGATTGCATACGTGTATTATAATGACGGGCATAATGGAAGCCTAAATGTAAACGGAATTGATTGTTACCAGATGCTTCATGTAACGGCCTGGTGTTCATTTCAAACACTTTGACATCCATACCTAAGGCATCAAAAGAAGTTGCTAAATGACAACCGTACCAACCCGCACCAATAATCGCTATAGTATATGCCACCGAACTATCTATATCCTTTTCTAATCAATCGTATGAATTCTATGCCTTAAACTTCCATACTTTTCAGCTAGTATTTTAATTTTGTCATATAAATCATTAATGACTAAATTAAAATTACTCAATATTTCGTCAATATCAATCACAGAATTACTGTCTATATATTCACACGGGTAGGTGGCTTCACGAAATATTGGGCTGTCATAAATATGCAAATCCGATCTGCTGTTCAATACTTTTGTTGAACTAAAAACGAGACCGGGTTTATTGGCAATCCATTTGTATTTAGCTAAGCCTGCACCCCAAGGGGCTACAAAAAAACCACACAATAAACTCCAATTGATACTTTCGCAGAGACTACATCCAATAGTATTAAAAACTGTTATAGATTCCGAACTGATAGCCGATTTGATCCGTTCTGCAGCTCCTATTTCTTCATCCAGCAAGTCAATTTTCTTATCTTTTTTAATAATGTGTTCGCGGTGACTTTTTATATTTTCACCTGAATAATTTGTATTATGACCATCAATAATTAATGCAATTTTACCTTCATATTCATGGGATAGCTTTTTGATTACTTCACAAATACCTTGTTCCTGATCCAACCAGCTTCTATTTTCAAAACGTAGGGTAAAAAGAATAATGACATTATAATCAATCGCTTTAAAACTGCAAAATTCCTCAGAAAGCTGCGATCTATTAATTACATAATTCGTTGCATAACCAATAACTTTATCAGCTAATGATTGGTGAATATATAAATCGCTGACTCGAACGTAAAAGTAATTGCCTGCATATACATATCGAGGCAAATGCTTGAGATTTATGCGCCTAACCTTATTATTTAATTTAGGATAAAGGGTTTCTAGGGGGCCATAATGTTCGCTTTCTGTTTGACCAGTAAAATATTCATGTAAACTAGAAAGTACGCCTCCTCTTTCCATTCTTTCAAGTGCAGTTAATTCATTCCAAAAAAAATGCCCTAAGTGTGGCGCCCTAGAGCAACTGACGGTTTTTTTAATGTTCTCATTTAAAAGATAGGGTTTGATATGTTGCCAGGATTGAATGGTAATGGCAACAAAATTAAAAATATCTTCCTCTTTAAAACGAGGCGAATTCATATGGTCACTATAAACAAACAGATTTCTAAGTGGGAAATAAAATCCAATTTTTTCATTGTGATGTATGCTACAAAATAAAAAAAAAGCCTCATTTTCTATTTCAAACCGATAGGCTGTAGTGAAACCATCAGAACTAAAAAAAATTGATTGGTTGCTCCTTATAATTTCACCAGAAATGGGATTTTTTATTTCAATATAACCCGTAATAATAGCCCTGTCCTGCCAGTTTTCAGTATTATGGAGTAACGGTAAAGAATCATTTTTGAATAAATCGAACCATAGGTCAGTGCCTGTCGATAACCATTCCAAACCATACCGCAAATATTCCTTTTTTATGGATTGATAGTTATTATCATACACTGAACCTGCATCATCCATTTCAGATACATTTAAGAGCTTAACTGATGAGAGCTTATCTTGAACAATATTGCTTACGCTATTTTTTATTCCGTTTGTTATGAATGTTTCTTGTGGAGAAAAATCAGGCATGTTTTTAAGAAGCCCCGGTGTGATGATGACCACCCATATCCTAAATATTATATCATCCAGATACGACTTCCAGATTAATGCTACATTTTCTTCAATTGCCGAATGACCAGCAAGCAAATCTTTGCTGGTTATATAATTTAACTGTTCATCCAGAAACCACAGCCCCTCACTACCATCTGTATGAAGCCATAAAACTACATATAATTTACCATTACCTAGCACTAAAATTGACTTTGCCACCATATTATTTCTAGATAAAACATTTTTACCTTTAAGTTTTATATAAAAATGAGTGGATGATTCATTTTTTTTAAAAAAATAACCTAAATCAGAAATCTCTAATGTATAAATTGGATATGGGTTGTGTTTCATTATTAATATGCCTAATTAAAGTAAACACTTTTGGCAAAATGAACTGCTTCTGTAACTGAGTCAACTGGGTTTTCTGTCTCTTTCATTTCAATGGATAACCAACCTAGATACCCACATTGATTCAAAACCTTTGCAGCAGAATGATGATCTGCTTTGGGTGAAGAAAAATCTGATAAATCGGGTTCGGCAATATGGAAATGAATCAAATGGTCGCGACCTTCCCGAATGGCGATTTCAATTGAATCGCCTTGTAGAAACACACAAGCGGTATCTAAATGTAGGCCAATTGCAGGATGATTAATGGCTTTGACCAATTCCAAATCTTCTTTAGCGGACTGGATAAAATCACATCCATAATACTGAGGCACTGGCTCAATACCAATCTTCATTCTTCCTTGGCAAATTTCACCTAACAGGAAAAAACGTTCACGTGCTAACTGAAATGCAAAATCCTTATCAATATCACCTTGCAAACGATTTTTAGGTGCCCCAAAAACTGCAACATCACACCCTAGCACTGAAGCTATGTCTGCCAGTTTGTCAATATGATCACACATTAATAAATAACTACTGTGATCACCAAGTAAACACGCATCGGGTTTACCGAAAAAAATGGCTTGTAATGAGCTAACGCTTATGCCGATGTCATTCAATTTTTTCCTAAAATCTAAAAGTACTCGTTCGTTTAAACAATCCCATGCGGCAACTTTTGTTGGTGCAACTTCAATGCCGGTTACGCCCAGAGAAACTAACAAGGGAAGCAATTGATCTTGATCAGCCGCTCCCCAAGCAAGATTGGAAACAGATAATTTCATATGCAATTCCTATTTATTGACCTCTGTTACAACAAACTGATGCAGATCAGACAACACTTCCTCCTGATCAAGAATATAAGGTATTTTTTTTCCAAATAAATAGCTATATTTTGTCCGCATGTCATAATGCGCTTCATTTGCAGCCTTGCTGCCCACCTGCACTGTTGGGAAGTTATTGTCTATTATAATTTTTGTTACAACTGGTTGAACGGCCAAATTAATCAATGGTATTTCAGCCTGCTCAATAACCTTGATATCACCAGTTAAGCGCTCCACTGGATACCATTGAAAAGATGAATTAATATTAATTACATCTAGTCCATTCAAATTCATCAAGTCAAATATCACATTTTTTTTTAGACCTGGGCCATATAATGCGGGCAACCTTATTATATGGTACTTTGAAAAATGGGCTTTTATAAATTCCTCAACATATAAGCGATGGCGGCCATATGCGTGCAATCCATCAGGGTTGGGAATATTATCTTCATTGACACCATTAATTTCCTGATATACATCAACTGACGAAATTAGTATAAAAACATCAGTTTTAATTGTCATAAGACAGCTTAGCAAATGGTCTATTTGCGCTTTATCTTGTTCTGGATTTTGATTTGCCCACCACTTTACAGCATTAACACCAGCACAAACTACTTTATCAAATTTTTTTCCACAAATATCTAGGATGTTTTTTGAATTATAAAATTCATTATATTGCGAGTCTTTGGCAAGGTTTGATCCGACAAAACCAGTGTATCCAATCAAGGCATTCCGAAAGTTATCACTCATTATTATGCTCTAATGTACAGTGGTTGATGGTTGATGAAATCTGGATAAATTTTTTCAAAAAAGTTAAAACTTTATGCGATAGCTTCTTTGCCGTATGCATTGATGAAAAAACAAAGTTATTGCCACTTTAGCGGAGTGTTAAATGGCAAAATACCTTGCTAACCAGCTTATAAAACTATGCCTATCTGGCTGACAACCGCATTAGATGCCAATTCTAAGCCTTTTTTATAACACTGGCTGGCTTGATCTTTATCGCCCTGGGCAAAACGCAGACCACCCAATAAGTGGTAAGCTTGCACTGTCGGCTCTGCCGCTAAGCTTTGCAGCAAATAAGTCTCCGCTTTGTCAAATTGGGTGCATTTTTGGCTTAGCTTGCCAAGCACCGCCAGCAGCACGGCATCTTGAGGATGAACACCCAACCAAGCCTCCGCCATTGCCAATTGCTTGGATGTGTCGTTGGAATTGATGTTGCCAAACAACACCAATAAGGTCTGGTCCCAGTAGGTAGACAACGCGGTCGCCAATTCGTCTTCGATGTCCGCCCCTGAACCGACATTAATCATGGCGGCAAAAAAAATGGCGGATACGCCTGGAATTTTCCTGATGTAATTAGGTATATCTGACCAAAGCCCTCGGATAGCCTGCGCATTACCTGATTCCGCCCTTTGCTTAAGCAGTGTGCTGAAGGTTTCGGTTTCCAGTAGTTTGATTTCAGCTTCCATCAACACTTTGTTGCTGTGTAACGAGGGCAACAGATGATGCAAGGCTTCCCAATCGCCAAGCTGCTTGTAGACTAGATGCAATAGTTTCAATACGCTGGCATGGCTAGGGTTGATGGCATGCAATTTTTGTAAGGTGCTTAAGGCCTCTTCAAACTGGTTGCCGGACAAATGCAACTCCGCTTGGGTCAAGCCAACCGCGACACTGCTATCAGAAGCCTGATGGGATGCTTTTTTCAAGTATTCATCACGCTTGTCAAACGCTCCGCGTGATTGTGCCGCGCGGGCTGCGGTCAAATAGTGCAACAGTGGGGCACCGCTGTGTGAGGCATGTTTGATTAGTATGGTTTCGGCCTTTTCCCAATTGCCTTCAGCGGAATGAACCAAACCGGCAATCAGCGCTTCTTGTGAACGGTTAAATTTGACGTTTTTACCACGTCGTTTAAGCTGCCCCGGTAGGCGGATGAGCACACCCAACATCCGAAACAACGAATAAGCAAAGAAAAATGTGATAATTTCGGTGGCCACAAATACCGCCAGCGAGGTCTCCAATGACCAATTGCCTATGCCCATCAATACATAACCTGCGCTGTCATAGCTTTGTATCCAGCTATAAGCCGAATAAGCCGTTGCAAATGCTACAATTAAGGCACCCAGAAAATAAAATAGTTTATTTTTCATTAATGTGGTCTGGAGTTATTATTCTTTCGGCACGTGAGCCGCTGACGGCGTGGTTTCTTCAGGCTTAATTTCTTCAGGTTTGTCTGTCGCTGGTGTGCCGGACGTTACAGGCGGATTTGTAGCCGCTGCAGCAACAGGGGCTGATGGCAGCACAATCTCGCCAACTTTATCTGCCTGCTTTTCCTGCACCGGATATTCTACACCCTTGTCCATTTCCAACCTTAATTTGGTAATATCCCTAAGCATTTTTAAAGACAAACTGATATCGGGGAAATGGCTGGTAATTTTGACGGCATTGAAACGGTCAAGCTCGCCAAGAAAAAGCTTAGCCTCTTCATTTTGTCTGAAATGCTGCCCAATCCAAGCTTTGGCATCGGCAATGCCGGCCACATAAAGCCCTTCTTTTTGCTGGACCAATGACACTTTGACCATTTCCAATTTAAAGCGCAATTGTTCACGGATAAATTGAGCCTGCTCCGGTGTCAGGATTTCCTTAATGGGCTGGTCGGAATGCCTTATAGTGACAACGCCTTGCAGTTTTGCTATGGCACCATCCAGCAATTCGTTATGTTCCACAGGTTCAGCATCCGGCGCGGGGCCCTCAGCAGTATTAGTGGGTTCTGTAGACTGGCTGAATGGCTTGCCAGAATAAGGCAGGAACAAATCCAATTTGTCCACCCGGCTTTCCAAGGTTTGGATAGCCGCAAACAAACCCACCATATCAGGCACGGCAATTCCGCGTAACATGGCAATTTCTTTGGCTATTTCCTCCCTAATTTTAATTGCCCCCGAGTCACCACTTTCCCTTAAGCGCTGATCTGCCGCTTCCAAGGCTTCCCGAGTGGTGTTTAGGTCACCGATCAAATGCAGGCGTTCATTGGCAATGCTTAACAGGTATTCGGCATCTGCCATCAGCCAATCGCCTCGGGTTTTGCCCAATTGACGCTGGATAAAGCGGATGGAATCGTTGAGTTCTTTGCGGGTGCTGTCCAGTTTTTCACTGTGCATTTGTGAAAAATCGGCAACGGTCTTGGTGAAATGCGTGTCTTTACCGGCAATGTCAGCCTGCAAGGCCGCCAACTGGTTCTGTATGGCGTTCAGTTGGGCTTGATAATCATGTATTTGTTTTGACAATTCGCCTTTGACCTCGCCACCTAGCCCTTCTTGCCGCTCCCTGAGCTGCATGAAAAAATAGTAACCTGCACCGGCAATTGCAAAAATGGTGACCAGTGTGATAATGCCAAACCACACACCTGTACGAGACCGACGCACCTTTTGTGGTGCATCGGCCGCTTGTCCTTGTTGTTGATTTATTTCCGTCACACTATTTCCCCATTAACATGATGAGTGCTGCAAGCACTGCCCTATCAGAAGGGCCATCGGCCACTATAATCTTGGTAAAACCCTTATTGGCCGCCATTTGCCTGATCCTCCCGCTTACCACCACCAAGGGTATTAACAACAATTGCCGGGCATAATTTCCAGACAACATGAGCAACAAGTTTTCCAAGGCCTCGCCACTGGTCAGGATAATGGCTGCCAATTTGTCGTCAGCCAGCAAGGCGGACACTGTAGACGTATCGGTCTGAGGTATAGTCCGCCGGTAAACTTCCAAGTAATCAACTAGGCCGCCGCGAACGCGCAGACTGTCAGCCAACAGCTCCCTTCCACCCTCGCCGCGCACAATCAAAAATTTATGTCCATTGATCTGTTGCAGTGCTGGCATAGTCAACAAAGCTTCGGAATTGAAACCCTGTGGTGTAACCAGGTCAACTGGCAATCCTGCCGAAAGCATCGCTTGGGCGGTTGCCTGACCCATGGCGACACTATTAATTGGACTAAACCAGCTTATTTTGCCACCATTCGCCTTGAGTGCAAAATTTACTGCATTGGCACTGACAAAAACAAGCCACTGATAGTCGTCAAGCCGGGCCAAAGAATCCTTAATTTGGCTGACATTATCAGTTGCTTCTATCGCTAGGGTGGGGAATTTGACAGCCATGCCGCCTGCCAAACCGATTAGGCTTGCCAAATTATCGGCTTGATGTGCCGGGCGGGTCACTAATATACGTAATCCATATAAGGTTTGGGACAACTGACTGTCAACCATATAAGCCACTTAGGATTTCATCGGCACCTTGCGCCAATAATGCTTCAGCAATGGAACGGCCTAAGTTTTCGCCTTGGTCGGGTTCGCCAATCCCTTGACTCCGATATAACACACTGCCATCAGGATTGCCCACCAGGCCGCGCATAAACAAGCGGTCACCCTGCCACTCGGCAAAACCGGCAATGGGTACCTGGCATCCGCCGTTCAAACGCGCGTTCATGGCGCGTTCGGCCTGCACACAAAGGCCGGTTGCCTGGTCATGCAATCCACAGAGCAACTGATTTATGTCGTCATCATTAGTACGGCATTCAATGCCAATCGCACCCTGCCCTATCGCAGGCAGGCTGATGAGGGTATCCAAGTATTCGGTGATGCGCGCCGACATATCCAGCCTAAGCAAGCCCGCAGATGCCAATATGATAGCGTCATATTCCCCTGCATCCAGCTTGGCAAGGCGGGTGTTGACGTTGCCCCGCAATGGGATTATTTGTGCATCAGGCAGCTTTTCTTTAATCTGGCATTGCCTTCGCAAGCTGGAAGTGCCGATTTTGGCATGGGACGGCAAATCTGCCAGTTTGGCATAACGGTTGGAAATAAAGGCATCGCGCGGGTCTTCGCGCCTGAGTATGGCGGGCAAATGTAAGCCCGGGGGGAACCCAACCGGCACATCTTTCATTGAATGTACGGCAATATCCGCCACACCATCCAACATACCCTGTTCCAATTCCTTAACAAACAAACCCTTGCCCCCTATTTTGGCCAATGGGGCATCCAATATCTTATCACCACGGGTCACCATAGTGACGCGTTCGGTAATCAGCCCTGGATAACTTCGCTTCAATAAATCAGCCACAAAGTCCGCCTGCCATAAGGCCAAAGGGCTTTGCCGGGTCGCTATCCTGATTACTTTGCCTAGCAAATTTTATCTCCTGTTGAGTGATCCAATGGGTTAACCCTACCTGCCGCGGATTACCCCTGTATTTTTGGATGCCGCTTTGCAACCTGCCAAGGCAGGCATTACGGCAAGAAGATACCATATTCAGACAACTTAAATGACGGAAATTAAATTTTTATGCGCCTGTCTTTGCCATTTTGCTGGCTATGCCCATTAATTCTACTGTTTTAGGCAGATTTATATCCGGTTACCACCCATACACCCAATCGCCCAGCTATTTCAAAGACCAACAACAAACTGGCCACCAAAATAAGGATTACTTGTTGCTTGGCCTATCAGTTTATATGCCAAAGTGGAAATAGTCATGACACCAATAGCAATACATTGCGCTCATGACAACATTTCATTCATAAAAAATACAATAATATCATATTGTTAATATTTAATCAAAAGCTATGCCATATAAGTTTTAATGTTTTTTTTGGTTATTCCAGTTGAACTAACCCTAACGGACAGAAGACTAATGATTGAATTCCAGAATAGGTTTAGATAACAAAGAAAGCGTATTGAATCATAAGCCTTACTGCCCGTATATATTAGCAAAGCTGAGTTTATCTACTAGCTGCTTAAGTGCCGATTTTATCTAGCCTGGATCGGAAATTTTTAATCTATTTTTAATATTATCAGCATACTATTGGTCATAACCCCAATGTTGTGCAGGTAGCTTAGACCGGCAGAAACCAGAAGTGTCCGTGCAGTGTTTTTTGCAACAGCATTAAACTTGTTCATACAGCCTTCCCCCCGCCCGCCTTATTAAACAAGGTTCGTTCAGTTAACGTTTTTTAGGATTATTTTGTCATGCCCAATATCACCAATAGCTACAACCTTACACTGACGTTAACGAACGGCATTTCTTCACCTGTCGACATAACCGTTGATGTCATCGGTAATATATGGGTTGCCAACATTGGCAACAACACAGTAGAAAAATTTTCGTCCAGCGGTCAATTGCTGCAATCCGTGTATACCGGGAATACCAGCTACCCCATCGATATTGCTATTGATGCCAGCGGAAATCTGTGGGTGGCCGACCTGAACGACAGTGTTGTAGAAGAGTTTTCGTCCAGTGGCATGTTGTTGCAAACGCTGAGCATCGGGGTCAACTACCCTTCTAGCGTGGCTATCAACGGTGCCGGCAATGTTTGGGTCAGTAATTATGGCAATAATACCCTTGAAGAATTCTCATCGGGCGGTCAATGGCTGCAAACAATAAGCACAGGAGGCAACAACACCCCATGGATATTGGCCATTGACGGCAATAACGACGTGTTTGTAGGTAACTTCGGAAGCAGCCCCAGTTCCGACACGGTGCAAGAATTTTCTGCCAGCGGCGTACTGTTGCAGACGCTGGACAATGGCATAAACACTCCCACTAGCCTTGCCGTTGACAGCAGCGGCAATATTTATGTAGCCAACACCGGCAATGACACTGTGGAGGAATTTTCTGCCAGCGGTGCCTTGGTACAAACCATCAATAGCGGTGCTGGCAGCTCACCTGGCAGTGTTGCAGTTGATCTAAGCGGTGATGTGTGGGTGGGCAACCAAGGCAACAACACCGTGCAAGAGTTCTCCCCCAATGGTAGCTTGCTGCAAACGCTAAGCAACGGCATCAATAATCCCAGCCTGGCTGTGGACAGCAACGGCCGTGTCTGGGTGGCGAACTATGGCAATAACACCGTGCAAGAATTTATGGTATCCCCGATACTCGCCAGTGCCGCCTATTCTGCCACCACTGGACAGCTGACCTTGAGCGGCAACAACCTGACCACATTGGCAGCCGGATACGTTGCCTCTGATTTTAGTATTACCGGTGATGGCGGTAAAGTTTACCAACTGAGCAATGGCAGCAGCATTGTAGGCACACCTTCCAGCAGCATTGTGACACTTCAGCTTTCCGCCAGCGACCAACTGGCTATTGATGCCTTGCTCAACAAAAACGGCAGCGTGGCGAATAACGGCACAACCTACAGCCTGTCCGCCGCAACAGGTTGGGATGCCGGTGCCGCAGCCAGCGGCAGTTTGCCGATCACGGTCAGCAATGCCCTGACACCTACCTTGTCGGGTTTGGTCTACAATGCAACCACGGGGGTGTTCTCGGTCACCGGCAGCCAACTGGTCGGCGGTGTCAACCTCAGCGGCTGGTCAATGCTGAACGGGCAGTTCCATTTCAGCAGGGCCGACACGGTCAGCTACCTGAGCGCCACGGGTTTTGCCGTCACTTTAAGCGCACAAGACCAGGCCAGCCTCAATACTTTGTTGCTTAGCGGCACGCACGTCAGCCTGGCAGCCCAAGCGGGCTGGGATGGCGACAGCGGCGCGGCGGTTGCCGCACAAGCTATAATGGTCAATCCGGTGGTTAATTCGGTCACTTACAATGCCGCCAATGGCCAGCTGACGCTGTCCGGCAATTATATGGCCTCGCCCGGCTATGTCATCGCCGACCTTGCGCTGAAAGGCGATGGCGGGCATATCTGCAACTTTAGCAACAGCAGTTA
>Ga0207960_1000047_pt1 | contig 36057 bp, 30 predicted proteins | sample CryBogCBH29May08_FD_184613 | JGI IMG/M metagenome (GOLD analysis project Ga0207960, IMG submission 184613) | Freshwater microbial communities from Crystal Bog, Wisconsin, USA - CBH29May08 (SPAdes) | ecosystem: Environmental > Aquatic > Freshwater > Lake | place: Crystal Bog, Wisconsin, USA... | reverse complement strand
CAGGCAGTCCACCTTAATCCTGATAAGACCAAAGCTAACCAAAAACCAAACGCAGAGGAGATAACTCGGAACAAAAAAGCCGCTTAAGATTTAACCGTCGAGGCGACAACTACTCTGAAAATTTCCGTTAATCAAACTAAACCAACCCATGTAAGTAAAAAATCTTGTAAATGCTGGCCCAGATAATAAAAAGCCGCGCGTTCCACGAGCGAAGTCGAAAGGAACTGAAACTTAGCTGCTCAAGGGGGGATTTATTATTGCCAAATCAGGAAAGCCGTTAGTTAAATTGACCGCGTTGGAGGTGCTAGAGCCGATCATGCAACATTTGGGATTACGCGGCACAGTTGACCTGTATTCCGCTAGGCTGCATACAGGCTACCCCTGTTGCGCCGTTTTCAGCACAGTCAGCAGTTCTTGCAAGTAGGCTATTTCGCGTTTCTGATGCTCGATAATTTCATCTTTGTGGCTAACGGCTGCTTTCAGGTTTTGTATTTCTGCCGCCAATTCTTGTGACGAACCGATAATATTACAGCCGTTATCACTGTTGTCATTAATTAGATAAACTTTTTTTTCACCAAAAGACATCAGTTCCATAAAATCCATGCCTAGGGTTTCGGCGATTTGTTCCAATTTAGGAATATACGCCTTGGTTTCGCCGCGTTCAATTTTGGCATAACCGTTGGTGGACATGTTCAGCTTCATGGCCATTTCTTCCTGCGACCACTGGCGGGCTTCGCGCATCAGACGTATTTTTTCCTGTATTTTCATGGCATACTAACCAATTGTGGGGAAAATAGTAACGATTGGTTGATTGTAGCATAAGCCGTGTAGCTTGATAATTAAGCCGCTAATTTGGATAGCCAAGCTAGCACAACAGATACGCCAAATTTTTTACGCTTCGCTTTTATGCCACAATGATAGGATAAAAAACATGAAACCCGTCAATTATTTTCTCGCCTGCGCCGGTACACTGGCAGCAGTCCTGAGCGTGGTAGCACCGACAACCGTACACGCTGATTATACCGTTTATGTCGGCTACGCTGATACTGTAAGCCCAAACCCGAATTTCCCTAACCCTTATTTTAATGCCACTGTTTTTAACGGCATTAAAACAGTCAGACAAGACAGCGGTGCAATACGCATCCACAATACAGGCAAATCAAACCTTATTATCAATGACTTGACCGTCACTTTAAACCCCTCGGCCGGACCAGTGTTGTTTGCCTTATGGGGGTTTGGTAAGTCTGGCATAACCTTGAAGCCAGGACAAGATGCCGTGTTTGCCAATACTGGTTATATGAATTTTGATACCAGTGATTATGGTGTGCTTGGAGGTGCAGCCGGCACGCCAGCTCCCCTGAACAACAATTGCAGCATTGGCCCAACCGCATTAACCCCTGTTTGCATCAACAATGCCCCGGTGGTATCTGTTGTGGTCGATGGAGTACAGACGGATTACCACGACACTGGACACGTCCTGGATACAGGAGGTTACGATCTTTGGGCATCCAACCCTTGCCCGACAGCCACTGACACATCAGGTAATTGCAACGAGTCATTGCAATGGCGGCCTATTGGCACTACTGGTGTGCAAACGGTTGCGTTTGGCGGCACACAATTAGGCATGACCTTAAGCAAAGTGGTATGCACCAATACCACCACCAAGCAATCCGTGACTGTGCCCCTGAGCAAAGGCTCACCCACGTGGGATTGCGTCGCGGCGGGGTTAAAAGTCAAATCAAACGATGTGGTCACCGAAACCTTGACCGGAACATCCAATTAAACAATGGCTATAATCTGCCAAGGGGGCATTAGAGTGACAGCATTTATTGATTGTTATGTACCACCAGCCGCTAAAAATCTTGGAAGAGAGGTGAAGATTTTTAGTTCCCGATAGCCGTAAGGCCGGGCGGGTTGCCTCCACTCTGCTACAGCAACTCGCCTGACCTCCCGAAATGGCGTAAAGCCATGTGGAACAGCCGTTTCGATGCCTTTGTTGGGGCTGGAATGCCCCTAAACAAGCTTTCGCAAAAATAGCGAATCCCCCTCCTATCCATTCAAACTCGGTTTTGAACCAATTCAACAATATGTCAATAGCCTGCCTGGAATCAGCGACCGTGCCGTTAATGCCCACTTGAGCCAACAGCAAAGTGCCACAGATATTTTGCCGCTCCATAAGCTCTAGCAGGGGTTGGCTTAGCTATTGGAAATGCGGCAACGTGACAAATTTGTACAGCACACAGACAACAATAGGGTGATGCATAAATAACTTCAATGTAAGCCGGAACGTAACACCTGTAAAAATATAGGGTTTTTATAACAGCTCGGAAAAAAAATGACAGCCGCTGTTATGTTAATGTACCGTCTTATAGTGCTGTCGGAATTTCGAGCCCAACTACGGCACTGATCGGACAACAGTTTATGATGCGCTGAAAGAAGTGGATTAAGTATATTGGATTTAAGGGCCAATAGTGCTGTGAGGTTCCAGCCAACCCATTATCGTAGCTTGTAGTACACTAGGGTAGGATTGGCGGGGTATATGTTGTGTAGGGCACAAAGAACCATCACCCAAAGCACAGCGATAATTACGGGCTTACTTGAAAATAAATTGTTATGTTTTCTGATTATGTATTAATAATTATAAGTTGCTAACTTACTGAATCTTAATAACTACTGAATTGTGGCGGAGAGAGAGGGATTCGAACCCTCGATGGGAGTTAAAGCCCATACTCCCTTAGCAGGGGAGCGCCTTCAGCCTCTCGGCCATCCCTCCTGAAATTTTTTAACCGTTGGGGTCGGTTAGCTCTGTTTGTTCCTTTTTAATGCGGTCGTAAATTTCTTCCCTATGGACAGACACATCTTTAGGGGCGTTGACACCAATTCTGACTTGATTCCCTTTTACGCCAAGAACGGTGACGGTCACTTCATCACCAATCATTAAAGTTTCCCCCACTCGGCGAGTCAATATAAGCATGGTATCTCCCTTATCTTGATTAATCTCTGACTGTTTTCGCAGTAACCAACTTACGGTTGCAATGATAACAGTTTTATAGATAAATAAAAATCAAAACCTGCCACCTATGCAGCAATTTTTCATTGTCTGGCGGGTTAGGGCTCTTTAAGTGACTGTATAAGTGATATTATTAAGCCAAAAAATGGGGAGGGCATTGTGGGCAGGGTGGCCTAGTTGGCTTTTTGTCCACACCCTCCCATGATGATACGGATTAGGGCGAGATCAAATTGCATAAAAGGCAGGACAATTGCTTTTTAGCTTGTATAATTAGAAATTGAGCATTGTGTGCGACAACTATAATTATAACAGCCTGCCAGGCACTGTTTTAGTGCAATAGGAAGCAATCCATGAGCGATAGCGACAACAAACCAACCGGACTGATCCCTCATCCCACAACTTGCCATCAGGCCTTAGTGAAGTATAACCGTTGGCGGTTGCCGCTGCTGGTGTGGCTAATGGCTTTGGTGCTGGTGGTGGGCTTTTGGCTGCTGCCGGTCAGGCATTTTATTGACAGCTACCAAAAAATCACCGCCGCCCAAGCGAGGCTGGCGACTTCCCAACAGAGCTTGTCTGCCGAGGTGGCCTCCCTGAAGGGGCAGGTGGTTGGTATTGTCAGCGGTTCTATTGAAAGCAAGTTGGCAAGTTTGGAGCAAAGCCTGCGTATTGGCGCGATCAACAGTTCACTGGGTGCCATTGAAGATTTAAGGAACGATGTCAAGTTGCTGCGCACCTATACGGCTGAGGAGCAAGTGCAGACACAAAACACAGTCGTCAACCAGCAACTGCTAGAGGAAATGGGACATCTTAAACGGCTTATTTATATGACCATTGCTTCATGCGCGCTGATGTTGGTGGCGGTGCTGGGTATTTGGGCTAAACACAGCAAAAAACTGCCTCGTACGGACAAGGCGGCGCGCTTTTTGGGCCGGCAATAAGCAACCCAGCCACAACGCCCATAAAAAAAGCCGCACCAGCGGTTGCTGGCGCGGCTTTTTTATGCACCGTACAGAAACTTATTTGGTTTCCAGGTATTTGTACAATGCGTCAACCGCTTGATCTTCACCGTAGCCGGCTTTTTCGACGGCTTTATTTTTCATGATTTCTTCGATCGCTTTAGGCATTCCGCCTTTGCCTTCTTTCAATACTTGTTCAAATTTAGCCCTGTCTAATTGGCCAGCTTTGATCAAGGCAGTTAATTGTGGGTTAGATGCGATGTCGTGGCAAGTGCCGCAACCACGGCCAAAAGCGCGTTCGTAGATTTTTTTGCCGATCTCGATTTGTTCGTCAGCCATGGCTTGTCCGCACAAAGCGATTAAGGCAATGCTGGTTGCTGCGATAAGTGTTTTTTTCATTTTGACCTCTCCTCATGTTAAAAAAGAACCGCATTCTGTTTGCAAAATACAGCCCGACTTAAAGTTAAACTGATAAAGAATAGAAAATTTTAATACAAATTTCAATGAATTTATTTCAGTTTTCACACAATCCAAGGCAAATGACCGAAAAATGGGCAGTATTGGCCGTTGCCTGTCGGCCTTGACTATAGCGTGACTAGAAAAAATGGTATAGTCAGCAAAACAAAATAGGGAGAACACATGTTAAATAAAGTCACACTCATTGGCAATTTGGGTGCCGATCCTGAGGTGCGCTATTTGCCGACTGGCGGTGCCGTGGCCAATATCACCTTGGCCACCACTATGCGTTGGAAGGACAAGCAATCTGGTGAGCGCAAAGAGGCCACCGAATGGCACCGTGTGGTGCTGTATAACCGCTTGGCGGAAATTGCCGGTGAATATCTAAAAAAAGGCCGCCAAGTTTACCTTGAAGGTCGTTTGCAAACCCGCAAATGGCAAGGCCAAGACGGGCAGGACCGTTACACCACCGAAATTATCGCCAACGAGTTGCACATGCTGGGCAACCGCACCGGTGGTACATCCGAATTTGGCGGCAATGAGCAAGCACAAAGCACTGCCATGCCTTCGCGCCCGCCACAATCGGCACAACCGATGCAGCCACCCGCTTACAACCCGGCTGTTGCTGCGCCCCCTCCCCCACCGCCACATTATGATGATTTTGATGATGACATCCCATTCTAATGACCAATTTCTCTAATTTTTTTCTAAAGATGAACAGCTACGCCCTTGCATTCATCCGAATGGCCCGTCAAAACAGTGTATTTTTATGCTGGCTGGTTGCGGGCTTCGGCCTGCAAGGCTGTGCTGGACTTTTGGGCGGTCAAGCCCCAGCACCAGTTTATCGGGTAGGTTCGACCGTTTATTCTGTGCCTGCAGCTGTTCCGCCCCCTGCCCCAGCCCCAGCTGCACCGTCAGCGCAAGCCCCACAACCGCAGGAAGTGGTGCAAACCCAGCCATTGCAGACATCAAGTGAGCCAAGCATTGCCCCGTTGGAACCTTTGCCTGAGCCTACACCATTGCAGCCGTCAGCGGCAGTGCCACCCACCAATGTTAGCAATATTTCCGCTGCTAGCCCGCTTACCTCTGAAGACCAGGCTACACAGGCCAATCAGCCTAATCAGACAGGGCAAACCAATCCGGCGGAACAAGCCGGGGCATTGCCCAGTGAGCTTGCCCCGCCGCCTGAGCAGCCTCCGCCGGAGCCTATGGTTTTTGCGCCACTGCAAAATTTTGCCCCGATGTCGCCAGCAGTGGGGGCATTAGTGCTGGCAGCCAACAAGGACAGCCAAAAAGGCAGTTATGATACCGCAACCACCACACTGGAGCGGGCAATCCGAATAGAACCGCGTAATGCAGCTTTGTATTATAAGTTGGCGGTGATCAAGCTGGATCAGTCTAAGCCAAGTCTGGCAGAGGATTTGGCCAAAAAAGCCCTTTCTATAGTCGGCAAGGACAATCAGCTTAAAAAACATTGCTGGCTGTTGATTGCCAAAGCGCGGGACCAGCAAAACAATGAAGCGGGTGCCAAAGCCGCTTTGGACAAAGCCGAAAAACTGTAATTTCTTTGATGACCTGCTGCCCTAAAATTACCTTATGAAAACCGATGCTCCCGAAGTTATGACCTCGTTAACCACTTTGCGCGACTATATCCGTTGGGCCGCCAGCCGCTTCAGCCAAGCCCAGATTGCTTTTGGGCAAGGCACAGCATCGGCATTGGATGAAGCCGCCGCACTGGTGCTGCACACCGTCCATCAGCCCTATAATTTGGCTGACAATTATTTGGGTGCTGCCCTGACGCTGCCAGAACGCCAAGCGATTATTGACGTGGTTGACCAGCGCATTGAGCTGCGTATACCGTCCGCTTATTTGACCCATGAGGCCATTTTTGCCGGGTTGTCTTTTTATGTTGATGAGCGTGTGCTGGTGCCGCGTTCGCCTATTGCCGAACTGATTGAACAACGTTTTGCGCCATGGGTGGATGAAGACCAAGTGGAAGCCATTTTAGACTTATGCACCGGTAGTGGTTGCATTGCCATTGCGTGTGCTTATGCTTTCCCGATGGCTGAAGTTGATGCCGTGGACTTGTCTGCTGATGCTTTTGATGTTGCCAGAATCAATATTGACAAGCATGGTTTGGCTGAGTCAGTTATGCTTTACCATTCCGATTTGTTTGCCGAACTAGCCGATCAACAATACGATGTGATTGTCAGCAACCCGCCTTATGTCAGCCTAGCCGAGTGGCAGCAATTGCCTGCGGAATTTTTGGCAGAGCCGGCAATGGGCTTTAAGGGGGGCGAGTCGGGTTTGGATTTAGTGATCCGCATTCTGGCCGAGTCGGTCAATCATTTGACTGATCAGGGCATATTGGTGGTTGAGGTGGGTAGCAGCGCGCAAACTTTGCAAGCCCGTTTTCCTGAAGTGCCATTTTGCTGGCTGGAATTTGAGCGCGGCGGTGACGGGGTGTTTTTGCTGACTGGCGAGCAGGTGCAAGATTATCACGATTTATTTTTAGCGGCCTTGGACTAACAAGGCCCGTTGGCTGAGCGAAGCCCCCAGAACCATTGGCTAGCCAAATTTTAGATAGCCCGTCCCTTTTTGCTTGAATTGAATTTATTATGTCTGGAAACACCATCGGAAAATTATTTACCGTCACTTCATTTGGCGAAAGCCACGGCCCGGCCATTGGCTGTATCGTCGATGGTTGCCCGTCCGGCATGGCCTTATGCGAAGCCGATTTGCAACATGATTTGGACCGCCGTAAACCCGGCACGTCGCGGCACACCACCCAACGCCGTGAAGATGATGTGGTGCGGATATTATCAGGTGTGTTCGAGGGCAAAACTACCGGCACACCGATTGGCTTGTTGATTGACAACACAGACCAACGCTCTAAGGATTATTCCAAAATCGCCGACAGCTTCCGCCCGGGGCATGCCGATTATACCTACCAGCAAAAATACGGAATACGTGATTATCGCGGCGGCGGCCGCTCCTCGGCACGGGAAACAGCCATGCGTGTGGCGGCGGGGGGCATTGCCAAAAAATACCTGAAACAGTGTGCCGGTATTGAAATCCACGGCTATTTGTCGCAATTGGGGCCGATAAAAATAGCTAAGGTGGATTGGTCGGTTATCGACAACAACCCTTTTTTCTGTCCCGATGCCGATAAAGTGCCGGAAATGGAAGCCTACATGGATGCTTTACGCAAAGAAGGGGAGTCCATTGGTGCAAGAATTGATGTGGTGGCCAGCAATGTGCCACCCGGTTTGGGCGAACCGATATTTGACCGCTTGGATGCCGAATTGGCCTACGCACTAATGGGCATCAATGCCGTAAAAGGAGTGGAAATTGGTGGTGGCTTTGGCTGTATCGACACCAAAGGCACACAATTCCGCGATGAAATGACCCCGGAGGGATTTTTAAGCAATCACGCAGGCGGTATTTTGGGGGGTATTTCCAGTGGTCAGGAAATCACCGCCAGCATAGCCTTAAAACCCACCTCCAGCTTGCGCTTGCCGGGCAAAAGCATCAACCGTTTTGGCGAGGCCATTGAAGTGGTGACGGAAGGCCGCCATGACCCTTGTGTGGGCATCCGCGCCACGCCGATTGCCGAAGCCATGGTGGCCATTGTGCTAATGGACCATTGGTTGCGCCATCGGGCACAGAATGCCGGAGTTGATGCAGGGCTGCCAGTGTTGAGGTAAACAGACATCTTAACCGCACAAAGTTAGCATTGACAACGTTTTTATATCGCTAACAACATAATAAAAAAATAATTATAAATTGTGTTTTGCCCACATTGGCTTCGTTGCACAAGCTTTCGCAACCATAGCGACTTTACGCCGGGACGTTGCTGCCTTTTGTTCAAATGCGCCCAATATCACCAAATCCCATTACGCTACCTGAATCTTTGCGTGACTGGGTTAGGACAGCCGTAGTCGGCAACCTAAAAATCAAGCATCGGGAAAAAAGTTCCTAGCGAGTATATCAAGGAATGTATACAAGAACCGCTTTCAATTTTCTGGGGCTTTCTGTCGATATTATTTTTTTCCAGGGCTTGTTTCCTCTGTATCTGCATCTTTTGGTACCTGATAAATGTATTGGCCACTAAATTGCTGATCATTAGATCGTGATTAAGAAAGATTTGCAGAAATTGGCTCTTTTTGGTCTTGACAATGGGGAGAACTATAACAGCTAGCTTCGCCGTCAGCCCGTGAAATTTCAGTTGCACTTCGGTGTTGAATCCATGTTGAACCCCTGTTCAATCTATGTTCAATCTATGTTGAATCTTTGATAACAAAAGTGTTATAGTCAACTTAACATCCATCCATTAACGCACATCGCAACTAATCACGAGTAAATATGCGGTTTTTTATGTACCTTCCATGGATTTATACCAAAGGCGGTATAGAGCGTAGCATCATAGACCTGTTAGCCCATAGTAAGCACGACTGGCAAATATGTACCAATTATTTTGATCGCGAGGCAACTTTTCCTGAATTTAAAGAATTGCCTGTCATTGAACTGAAAAGAATTTCTATTGACCGCAACATACCATCTGTTTTAATGGCTGGGTTAATAATTGCTTCTCAACAATTACCCCTTGATGACAGTTACGATGGCCTGGTCATTTGGGCTGATGGCATGGGAGACGCCGTCTTATTAAATAATTGCTCCCATCCTGTTCTTAATTTTTGTCACACACCGTTGCGCCCTGTATTCGATCCTGTTTATAAAAAAATCGCATTAAGTAAACGCAAGTTTTTTCACAAATTAGCCTACATAGTCTTTGAGCATGCTTTTCGTATAGTCGATCGATTTTTTTGGAAACGCATGGATACAGTGGTTGCAAACAGTAAAGAAGTTGCAAACCGTATTGCTGCTGGTGGACTTCGCTCTAAAGAACGAATCACAATTGCCCATCCTGGTGTTGATGTGCAAAAAGTACAACAGTTAAATGATTGCCGGATTAACTACCGCCGTTTTATATTGATAGCCGGACGGATAGCTTGGACCAAAAATATTGAACTGGCTTTAAAAGCTTTTTTGGCTGCAAACTTAGGCACTGAATGGCGATTGATCATCACCGGTTTTGTAGATGCAAAAAGCGAAATTTATTTTAAAAGTTTACAAGAGATCATTGGAGATAACCGAACGGTAAAACTGATCAGAAACCCCAATGATATTGCCTTAAATGCCTTATATTTAAATGCCTCATTTGTCCTATTCCCACCGTTAAATGAAGATTGGGGCATTGTGCCACTGGAATCGATGGCTAGAGGCAAAGCAGTTATTGCAAACAATCAAGGCGGGCCTTGCGAATCAATAATCCATATGAAAACAGGTATGTTACTGGACGAACCGTCCATAGAAACCTGGAGCCACGCCATTAAAATGCTAGCTTTAGACCCAGCTTTGGTGCGTACACTGGGTGAAAATGCCCTGCACCATGCAAATAATTTTTCCACACAGAAATTTGCTGCCATTTTGGATGACCAACTTGAGCAAATGGTGATTGCATCCAAAAAAAATAAAAACAAAGCACAATAGACCCAGGCTAGATAGCATTTAACCGAGTCGTACAAATTAAAACCGATCTTTCTTGACAACGAACCAATTATTGGTGTGCCTTAATACCTTGCTGAACAAGGAGAGCTAATATTATTACATCAAAAGAACTTCCAGAATTGGCCTTTGTCATTGTCAGCTATAATACAGTTGATTTATTGGTGAAATGTATCTATTCGATACAAAGCTATTCTCAAGGCATTACCTACGAAATAATTGTTGTCGACAATAATTCCAGCGATGACACCTTAAGCACCATTCGCCAAAAATTCCCCAATGTTCTTTTAATTGCAGAAAAGACAAATTGGGGTTTTGGTGTTGCAAATAATATTGGGGTTGCAGCCGCATCCGCACCGTTTGTAATGCTTTTGAACAGTGATGCATTTCTGTTACAAGATACCGGCACCGCATTGGTTAATTATTTAAAGCAAAACCCAGAGATTGGCTGTGTTGGGCCACGGGTTTTGATGCCCAATGGGCTACCACAACCCAAAATATTTGGTAATTTACCCTCGCTGTGGCGTCTTTTCTGTCAAAGTTGTGGACTTAACCTTTTATTTAAAGGGAGTCAATTTTTTTCGGGGATAGATGCGGATAAAACCAACTTGGCCAGCCTAAATGTTGGTTGGATATCTGGGGTGTGTATCTGCTTGCGACGGGAAATATACCAAGCAATCAATGGATTTGATCCTAGATTTTTTATGTATTGTGAAGATATTGATTTTTGTCGTCGGCTTAAAAACAAAAATTTGCAGGTAGTACATTTAAATGCCCACGAAATTCTACACATGGGCGGGGCTAGTTGCAAATCAGAAGCTGATCGCATTAAAAACACTCTATTTCAGCAGCGCAATCTACTGAAAATTATGCAACTGGATGGTGGTCGGCCAATAGAAATAGTGGCAAGGCTTATTATTGGTTTAGGCTTGGTGGTTCGAATGATGCTGGGATGTATTGCAATACTTTTTGGGGTTGCCGGAAGTGTGTTTCTGATCCGATCATCGTATCACAGGGCAATAGATTTGTATGATGGCCTAATTAAATCGGAGCATGAATAATATGCGTGTAGGTATTGATGCGACCATACTTGGCAAAGGCAAAGGTGGAGTAGAACGTTTTTTAGAAAGAATAGTAGCTTTATTGCCTGTTGAAGACACCGATAACAAATATATTATATTTGTAAACAAAGAATACTACCCTACACTTAGCGTTACTGAAAACGTTAATTGGGCTTTTTACCCTATGCCAACAGACAATAGGATTTTGGCCCGTATTTTGACGTTTCCTTATCTGATGTTCAAATACAAACTCGATGTGCTAATGGTGCAACGTTTAGCTCCTTTATGGGGGGCGTCACGCATAGTTGTCGTCATACATGATCTGGTGCCAATAAAGTATGCCAAGAACTATAAGGGTATCACCAACCTACTGGTGCGCTTATTCACCCGATTTACTGTATTTCGAGCGAGTTTAATTTTAACGCCTACCCAAACTATTGCTGCGGAAATACGCGATTATTATCCACAAGTGCAAGCACCAATATATCCATACTTTAATGGTGTAGATATTAATGCGTTTCCACAACGCTCATCGGAAGCATTACATCAAGCCCAATCTGCTGCCAATAAATTGCTTTTTATAGGTGCAATTGAATCTAGAAAAAATTTGGAAGTGGTGATCAGGGCATTAGCTGTTTCTACAGAAATGGAAACATTTGAGTTGGTAATCGTTGGCCCCTCGCGCGACCAAAAATATGCCCAATCTTTGCATGTACTGGCCGAGCAGCTTGGAGTTAGCAGTCGTATTCAGTATGTTGGGTTTGTCACCAACCAGAGACTGGCTGAGCTTTACCAACAGGCTTTTCTACTGCTTGCCCCTTCTTGGGATGAAGGCTTTAATATGCCGCCTTTAGAGGCCATGGCATCAGGCTTGCCTGTCATTTGCTCAAATATACCTGTTCACCAAGAGTTATTCAAAGATGCTGCATGGTTCTTTGAGCCTGACTCACCAGAGTCATTGGCAAAAATAATATTGACCGCAAAGAATTTGAATCATGAATATGTTAAAGCTGTCGAAAATGGCGTTTTAACAACTAAGCGTTATCAATGGCGTGATGCCGCCATGCGCATTGCTGCATCACTGGCAAAAATTTAATGGGTAATATCAGTCTTAAGGCATTGCGCAAACAATATATAGCAAGCACAGCTGGAATTGCCAATTATGCATCTATCTGATCACAAAGAACATGCACAATACTATTGATTTTATAGAAATTTCTTAAATCTAAGATTGGGGTTAGGTAGCTATATGAAAATAAAAATACAGAACACCACCGTTATCGTTAGGTCAAAGCTTTCCGCGTCGATATTGCTGATGGTTTCGTCAATGTTTATGTTGCAGTGCCATTCTAATCCTGGTGTCAATGATCCTGCCACATATCCGGTTGACATAACTCCCAATACAGTGAAATGTCTAATAGATGGTGCCATTAAAACAAATGATATTGACCCTTTAATTTATGGCACAAATCTTGAGTGGTTTAATAACGCGGGTGGCCTGATTGATTCACAAGGCCAACTAAATGTGCCGCTTATGAATCTGGCATCTGACCAAGGAATCCAACTTTATCGTTATCCGGGTGGCACGCTGGCAGATTATTATCACTGGCAGGACGGGATAGGCCCGCTATCCAGTCGTAAAGCAATTGACCATCCAACCGATACCGGCCAGTCAGTATCGTTGTTTGGCACCCCTCAGTTTGCCCAGTTTTTAAACACAACCAATGGTCAAGCCTTGATAACGGCCAATGCCGGCACGGGCACGGCTGCCGAAGCGGCGAGTTGGGTTGATTACGCCAATAACCCCAGCAATACACAAAGGATTGCTGATGGCTTTGTCCAGCCGCTGAATTTTAAGCTATGGGAGATAGGTAACGAGTTATACCTACCAGGAAACCCAACTGATGTGCAAAACATTTCAGTAACCCCGGATGTTTACGCATCCCGCTTTATTGCTTTTGCAAATGCCATGAAGGCAGTTGACCCAACCATCAAGCTGCTGGCATTGGGTGCGGATCATTCAGGTGTCGGCCCTTCTAGCCATTACCCAAATTGGACTGAGGTGGTGTTGAAAGCGGCTGCCTCGCAAATTGATTACATCGCTGTACATAATGGCTATTTTCCGACTTTGTATACCGAGAGGCAACCTGCCGTAAGTTTGGTTTATCCGGCCATGATGGCGGCACCTGAAGCAGTCGATGCCAGCCTGAAGAATCTGGAAAGCCTTATTGCCCAGTATGAAAATGGCCACCCCATCAATATCGCCATTACAGAATGGGGAGGCTTTTATTCTATACCTAGAGCAGACCTTTATTGGGTAGACCACGTCAAAACCCAAGGTACGGCAATCTATGTGGCCAGAATGATGCAAGTGTTTTTATCACACCCTAAAGTCAAAATTACAAACTATTTCAAATTTGTGGACCAATCTTTTATGGGTTGGGTGAATTACGGCGGCAAACCTAAAGTGCCTTATTGGTCATTTGAGTTGTTTGCGCGTTTTATGAGGGGTTCGGTCGTTAACAGCAGCATTGATAATAGCGGCACATTTAGCACGCCTCAGGTTGGCGGCGTGCCTGCAACAAGCGGTGTCAAAGAACTGACCAGTGTTGCAGCCGTTGATCACCCAAATCATAAGTTACATATCAGTTTGGTTAACCGCAGCATGAGTAAAAATTATGTCGTTAATCTACAATTGCTAAATTTTCAAGCCTCTAGCAATAACGGGCAGTTGATGACGCTCAGTGCGCCAGAAATCACTTCAAACAATGGCCGTGATTTTCCTCCCGGAACCCCAAAGTACGACACCGCCTACGAGCCTTATAGCTCAGTTCCTGCTGACTCTATAGCCATAAAAACACAAGCATGGGATATTACAAAACCAGTTACTGTCCCGCCTTTCTCAGTTATGGTTGTTGAGGTTGATGGTCATTAATATGAAAAAGCCCCATCAGGAACATTCATTATGTCTATATTGAATAAAAAACGTTTTAAAAGTTGGTTAACACCAATTTATGAACTTCAGCCTGATCAATGCTTTAAGCCAAAGCACAGAAACTTTCATGCCTTTTGTGTAGGTTTGCCTAAAACTGGGACTGTTTCAATTGCTAAAATATTTGAGCAAAATTACCGTTCAGAACACGAACCTGAAATTCGGTTTTTTTCCTACCATGTTTTGGATTATTTAAATGGACGCACAACTGTTGAACAGATAAAAAAATACTTGGCAAAGCGTGACAGGCGTCTACAATTAGAAATGGACTCTTCCTATTTGAATGCTGAAATTATTGACTTGCTGGTCACTGAGTTCCCTAACGCAAAATTCGTGCTAACCTTACGGGACTGCTTTTCTTGGCTAGAATCTTTTATTAATTTTCAAAGCCTTAAGCCTCAATATTTTTCCAATCTTAAAAGTCACACCAAAAAATATACGCAGTATTGTGCTCAAGGTATAGAGTGGCGTTACCAACCTGAAGAGCAAGTTTTACGCGAGCAAAACTTCATCCCTATCGACATTTGTTTTAGAATTTGGGCACGTCTAAATGAAAATATATTACAATCCGTACCTAAAGATCGGCTTCTGATCATCAAAACCAATCAAATTGCACTAAGCAATGAGCCTTTAGAAGTATTTTTAGGATTACCAAAAGGATCGTTACCCAGCTCCATACTTGCCAATCAGACAAAACAAATGGACTCGTTGCTAAAATCAATTCCACAAGAATTTGTCTTTGACCAGGCATCAGCACATTGTACAAATATCATGCAAGAACACTTTCCCGATATTTGGCTACAGCATTCAAATTGTCCTGATTTAAACAACCCTCCTGTTTAATAAGAGCGTAAAGGGAAAACCTTGTAAAATTACTGATAGTATGGAAAATTGCCTTATACCTATTGATTCAATGATGATTATTTTTGTGTTGGTTGAGTAAAAACAGGGTTAAATCCACGTTACATCCTTGTAAACTGGATTACGGCAATCCCCTTATGCCCCATGGGTATGCCGGAATGAACACCTACAGTCAACAGTCAAAACGCAACCACTACCAAACCTTTTTAGGGATTACTTTTTTAACAGCCTGTTAGAAATATCAGGCAAGTTCACAAACTTACCAAACCATTCAAATTATCAATGACTACAGAAGACGGCTTCATTACAAGATACATAGAAAAAACACTTGACGGCGAACAGTTTGTAGCAAAAGAACTACTTACTAAGCTTTTCGTCCGGATTAATATTTTTAATACCTGTGTTTTGATCACGCCGCTGTTAGCGATAGCATTCACTGCTTTGGTACCAGCCACTTACAAAGCCAGTACCCAGGTGTTGATTCGTTACACAAGCACGGAATCTGCATTTTTCGGTGATTTGGTCACGGAAGGCCGAACACCAACGTCAGGCCCTAGCAGCGCCCAGATGATGAAAAGCATTCCAGTTTTGGCGCGGACAATTCAACAAAAAGGCATAAAAGATGCGGATATCTATAAAGATTTTTCAAAAGTTTTAGGTGGTCACATTGCTAGTATTGCCGATTATTTCTCCCCTAACGATGAAGCCACCTTGTCTGCTGGCACAGCAAAAGAATATGGCTATGATCGCCCAACGGTGTTACTGGCAAAATCCTGGAAAGGTGACGATAAAGATACCGCTATAGTGGTGGAAACCACCGAAAAACCATCAAATAGCTTAACTTCGCTAAATTCTACTGATGAGTTGATCACTATTACAGTCAAGGCTTTTAACCGTTTAAAAGTTGCAGACATGGCCAATGGTGTTGCCGAATCCTTTATAGAAGAGTATTACACCCGATCTGCTCTTGAAGCCAAACAAGCCTATGATTACTTGGATATTCTGGTAAAAAAATCAGAAAAAAACCTTGCGGCGTTTGAATCAAATGGCAGCAACAAAATGTCTATGGAAGACCCCTTGTTAATTGATGATCTGTTTGTCAGTAATAAACGGGACAGATTAACCAACTCGAACCCGCGCATAGAAAATACCGCCAGAGACATTGCCAATTTGGAAACTGAATTGGCTAAATATAGGCAAAACTTCAAAGAAAATTCATTTGAAATCACACAAATTAAGCAACGTATTGCCGATTTCAAAAAAGTGCTTTCATTTGAAGAAAGACTTGAAGCCGCTAAAGACATGCTGGGCGATCTCAAAATGCGCCGTCAGCAAGCCAGCCTAACTAAAGACCTATACAGCCAGCGTTTGATACCTATAACGATAGTCGAACCTGCTTTCATACCCCAAAAGTCTGCATTCAAATTAGTGGCCCGTTTCTTGATTTCGGGGATCATTGGCTTGGTTTTTGGTGTAGTTTTTGGTCTTGGCCTAGTAGTCATCTTCAATTTGATGGACAGAAAGCTCTATACCAGTTGGGATATACGACGGATTACCAAAGGCCCCATTTTAGGTTTGCTGGGGATATCAATTAGCGAAAAAAAATTCTCGCCCATTGATATCAATGCACTACCCAATTTCAACGATGAGTCAGACGTCCAAAGGATATTGGGGCGTATCGAATCTTTATGCCCTAACAACAAAATCATAACAGTAACATCTGCCAGTGATGCAGATGCCAACCCTTTAGTTTCTTTGCAGTTAGCTTGTTCGCTAGCAAAAGATCACAAAAGTAAAGTGTTATTGATTGATGGTAATTTTTCACAAGCACGGCAAGAAATATGGGCGGCCAAAGGTAATGGCAAACCCGGCATTATCGATGTATTGGTAAATGATGCGTCCTTAGACAGCGCATTGCGGACTACCAATTTGGCAAATCTGTTTATTTTGCCGGTTGGTGATCTTGCATTAAGTGAACAACTTGGTTTTTTCCAAAAAAATTTACAATCTCTAATTAAGGCATGTACAGAAAAAAACTTTGACATGATCATCATAGATTCACAGTCTATTCTGTCATCTCGGGAAGCATTGTTGTTTTGTACGTCCACACCTGTGGTTATCATCAACGCAACCACCATGGTAACCCGAAGCGATGTGCTTGGCGCTGCCATTGACATGTTGGCTGAAGCTGGACGGAAACCTATTGGTACAATCATGCTCAACAAAACATTTGTCTTGCCGGATTACCTTTACAAGTTGCTCTAAAAATGCGGCAAATGAATCCATTGAAAACAATAATCAGCGCAAAGGCTTCGCCTGTATTTGAGTATTACATCGCATTTTTTGTTGCTTTGCTGCTGGCATCTTCTATTGTGTTTAGCAGTGATTTCTCCGAAACCAAGTATAGGGTAGTATTTTTAGTTGGTCTCTTGGGTATTGTTGCCTTATGGCTGATACCCGACCGGCGTGCATTGGCTGTAGCACTATGGATACCCCTACATACCTTGGGCTTAGAATCCATTTTTGAATTTTCTGACGCAATTTATCCAGGCTTTGAACCCCAAAAAATACCCGTAACTGGCTCTGATTGTATTTTAGCGGTTCTATTGCTTTACGAGACAGTAGATGCATTACTTGGGAAACGGGAAAGTTTTCGTATCACCCAGTCTGCCAAAGCATTTTTCCTTTTTATGATGTGGTCTGTTTTTTCGTATGCAATGCATGCGATTTATATTGAAGATGGTTTTGTTAATTCGTCACCGTTAAATTTAGTTCATCTGTTACGCACCTTTGGCTTTATTGTTATTCTGGGTTCTGCAATTAGAACACGCGCCGATATGCTGCTGATTTTATTATCATTACTGGTTTCCATCGGGTTTCAGTCTGTTTTGGTAATAATATCTTACGCAACTGAACAGGTGATGAATTTAACCACCCTCACGGGCGGGTATCCCAACGTGAAGATAATGATATTTGCTGATGAAAGTGGTGGACAAAATATACGGGCAACTGGTTCGGTAGGACACACCAATGAACAAGCCGCTTTCCACGCACTAACAACACTACCCTTAGTTGCACTGTTGGTTTTACGTTCAGGCTGGGTCAGGTTTCTGGCAATTGTCGTCGTACTAATGAGCGGCCTCGCCTTGGTCCTTACATTTTCGCGTGGCGGATGGATTGCGTTCTTCATAGGTTTCTGTGTTTCATTGGGTATCGCTATATGGCGACATGAAATTAAGCGGGGGGGATGGCTCTTAATTTCGATAATCACCTTAGTGGGTACCCTAGCCATTGGTGTGCTATCCGAACCTATTTATCAACGTCTCACCAATGGTGACGAAGGTGCAACTGAGTCTAGGATGCGCATGATCATGTTGGCTTTGGATCTTGCTTCCGAATACCCAATAATTGGTGTTGGCCCAGGCGAGTTCGCAGAATCAACTGTAAAACTTTATCCACCTGATAACATTGAAATGAGGCAAATATTAGCTGGTAAAAGGCCAGAAGCCCCCACTATCGGCCGCTTGGATATTGCCCGTTATGTTTTAAAAACGGGACTAAAATCCTTCACTATTCCACTACCTGTACACAACAAATACTTACTGACACTTTCGGAAACTGGCATAATCGGTCTATTATTATTTCTCAATGTAATGTGGCAATTTTTAAGAGCATCATGGCGGTGTGCAAAAATGCCAGATGCTTTTATCCGTATCATTGGCATAACAGGCTTTTCCTCGGTAATTGCTGCTTTAGCTTATATGAACCTAGATTTATTTGCCGATGATAAATCGGTGACTACATTATTTTTAGTGCCAGTACTTGTGGAAGCAGCATGTTACATTAATTCAGGCACACGAAAGATCAATCCAACAACAGCTTAATCTTTATGGAGCAACAATCTGTTTTAATACGTTTAATCCTTTTGCTGTTGTCTAGAATAACCAGTATGGCATTGGGTTTTGCGGTTTTTCTGATTTTCGTAGAATGGCTAACACCATACGATCTGGGGGTCTTTCGTACCTTAATGACCTATACCGCTGTAACTGACACATTGGCAATGCTTGGGGTTCAGACTTGGATTGCAGCCATCATTGGTGGAAGAGTTGGCGAAACGCGCAAACTTTGCATTATGGGTGGATTATTCGCCTTAATTGTTGCTGTTTTTGTGGGCTGTATTTATTTCGGGATTTCCAGATTCGACATTTATAGCCCGGACATTAACCAAGGGCTACGCCTAATTTTGTTATTGCTTCCTGCATCAGCCATGTTGCTATGTAACAATGCAGTTCTGGTTGGCTCTGGATATAGCGACCAATTTGCCAAACTATTACTCATAGAAAATGTGCTGCGATTTGCATCTTGTCTATTTATTATAATCTATCAGCATGGTGCTGTATTAACACTTATCAATTATTATATAGTGATAAGATGGTTTATAGTATTAAGCAGTTACTATTTTATCAGTAAATATAGTAAAAACCAGCAATGGGGCTTAAGCTTAGGTTTATTTAAAGAAATTGTAGCTAAAGTCCCTGTTTATTTTTCTATAATATCAGCAGCTCTTATTTCACGCTATGCTGCCGGGCTTATCATACCTGCATTACTTGGCACTGAAAAAGCAGGCACCTATGCAGCCTGCTATCAATTGTACGACCTTACCCTAATTGGCTCGACAGTACTTAGCCTTACACTTAATTATACTTTTGCGGCTAGGGCACAACAATCTTTGCATGCCCTTTTCCGCGAGGTACGCACAGCCATTCTTGCCATATCTGCCTATATTTTACCAGTGACTACGCTGGCAATTACACTTGCAGACACCATTATTGCGGTGCTGTACAACAATAAATATGAGTCAGTGGTTATGCCGCTCCGTATCTTAATGATGTCGGCCAGCGTCATTTCAATAGACCAGGTAATTGCCACAGCCCTGCTTAGTGCCAATCAGTCCAGAGTGGATTTGAAGGCAGTTACCACAGGTGCTTTTGTCACTATACTACTTACTTATCCTGCATTAAAAATGTTTGATATTGAAGGTGCTTGCCTCGTACAGCTATTTGCAACCTTAAGCTGTTTATTTATACGTATCACACTTATAAGCTATAGACTTAAAACCAATATGCATCTATGGATTTTACTCCGTCGCTCAATTACGATCAGCATTTTGGTCAGTCTTATTGTTTACTTTTTTATTGATTATTTAAAGACCTTCCCGATAGTGCCATGGTTAATTCTAAGCTCCGGATTAACCATGGGTCTATTACTGACTTGTATGTTTGGATATCTATTTGGCTTTTACAAACCATCCAATACGCGTAGATTTAAGAAGCTCTATTTTGCAAGAAAACTGGGGGTTAGTTAAATGAACATCGCTAACAATTGGGAAAAAACATTAATATTGCTACGGGCAGACATTGCACGTCGCCGTTTTATCCAAAACATTCCAGAAACAGGTTGGTGTGCACAAGGCATTTATTTAAAAAAAGGCGTTATCGCAGTCATTTTATTTCGATTATCCGCTTTTTGCGCGCAACAAAACAATACCATTGTAGCCAAAATTCTGCACGATTTTAATTTTCTGTTTTGTAAGACCCTAATTGATTCAGAAGCAAAAGTCGGTGCTGGACTAGTACTTTCTGACGCTGGAATTATTGGCATACCCCGCTTCGCGACCATTGGTCGAAACTGCACGCTTTGTTCATGCATCAATTTAACTATTGGTGGTATAGAAGGTATAGACTTTGATAATGACCGGATTGTCATTGGTGATGATTGCTTCATCGGTGACGGGGCCATGATTATGGGGCCTATTGAAATTGCCGATTGTACACAAATAGAAGCAAATTCAGTTGTGTTCCGTTCGGTAAAAGAACCAGGCAAAACAATAAGCGGGATTCCGGGGCGGAGTGTTGCAGCAAAAGCCAACCCAATCGAGGTGTCAATAAACCTTAAAAATGATAAGAGGGTAGCCAAAATGCCTGTAAATCGCATTAATTTAGCACATTTGTTCCAAGCAATTAATGAAGATATTGATTTTCGTTGTGAATACGAAAATAAACAACGCTCACTAGTATTTTTATTAAAATTACCTTTTAATTTTGGCTTTATATCTGTATTAGCATTTCGTTTGCAACAATTTTTTGATTCGTGGGGTTTAGCACCTATAGCTTGGCTATTTAAATTAGTCAATATTTTATTATTCTCATCCTCCATTCATTCCGGCGCCCTTATAGCTGGTGGGTTTTTGATCATACATCCTATTGGCATAGTCATAGAAAACAATGTCCGTTTAGGCCCCAAAGTAGTAATTTTCGCTTTGACAACAATTACACCAAATTCAAACAATGAGTTATTAGCTGGTGTAAATAACGAAATTATTATTGAAGAAGCCGTACAAATTGGTACAGGAGCGCGCATTGAAGGCAACCTGATCGTTGGTAAAGCGGCAAGAATAGGCTTAAATGCAGTGGTTAAATCAGATGTGCCCGCCGGATCGGTTGCATTTGGGGTGCCCGCTCGAATATTAGCTGCAAAATACAAAGCGGAATAACGCCTGAATTCCATGGAGAGGCTTGAAAAACCTACCTGTTATGTGATAATAAACCCATTAGTCACACAATTGGAAAACGCATGGTCAAAGAAACCTGTTTGCAACCATACAAGGTGAAACCAAACTGAACAAGCTGGGCGATGTCCTTTGAATCTTAATACAACGTGTTGTTTTTGCCATTGGCGCCTTCAATTGACAAGGCAGCACCTAGCCCAAGCCATGAACGGAGTTACCGCCCACCCGTTCCCGACCGAAACGATGTCGAGGCTTTTTTGTTGCCTACAATAATTATTATTTTCAATCAGTACAATTGAGACAAACTTAATTCAAACCTATTCATTTCAAAACTCCCTATGCTAAGAATTTTCAGAATTTTATTTTTGTTACTACCATTGTCTTTAACAAATTTTGCCTGTAGTAATAATACTGGTATCAGTGTTTATGAGACAGGCGTTGGAGGTATTAAGCGGCAGATTAATACTGCCACTGTCCCAGTTAATAAAGGCCCCTATCTCATCGATAAAATGGATGTGTTACAAATTGAGGTGGTTCCTGGCAGAATTGTTGAAAATTTTAAAATTGACATTGACAACACTTTAAATATTTCCTTCCATATAGACCACAAAAACTACACCATTTTACCGGGTGACAAACTAACAATCAGCTTTATTTCTGATCATACTCTGGATTTTGCGGCAACAGTGCGTCCTGACGGAAAGATCACTTTACCGCGATTAGGCACCGAAATTAATGCTACCGGTAAATCAGCACTGGATTTAGCAAACCAAGTAACCACCAGCTATGCCTCCATCGTTGCAGATGCAAAGGCTGTTATTACAGTGCAATCTGCGAATCTGGACACACTAAAACAGATGGATGGAAAATATCGTGTTCGGGCTGATGGTCGAATTTCTTTGCCTTACGTAGGTGAAATTGAAGTGCTAGGCAAGTCAATTGCCAAGATTACAGATACTGCTTCAAAATTAGTGAGCAGAAATTTTCGAACCCCCATTTCTGCCAATGTAAGTGTCGAGTCTCTTGATGTCACGCCTTTTTTGGGGTTCGACCAAAATGCTTATATGAAAAAAGTATCCGGCTCCCGCACTACAACTGTTAATATTGACGGTATGATTTCAATACCTAATATTGGCACGATTAAAGCTGAAGGCAAAACCATCTCCAAACTGGCGGATGAAATAAAATTAGCCCTGATGCCTGTTTATCAAAATCCTGTTGAAGTAACGGTATCGCTGATTTCTTCGCCGAGCCAAATCGTTTATGTTGGAGGCCAAGTAGGTTCACCCGGTCGAGTCCCCTATGTGAGTTCACTGACTTTGCTTCAAGCAATATCATCGGTCGGGTCTGTCAACAACGAAGGTGATCTAAGTTCGGTTAAAATATTGAGGCCGTCACCGACAAATGGCAAAAATATTGTTATTGCAGTCAATTTGCTTGAAGTCATAGATGGAAGTCATCCTGAGCAAGATATTCATCTTCAACCTCATGATACCGTTTTTGTCGAAAGAACCGGTATTTCTAAAGCTGACCTGATTGTGGATCAGTACATCAATAAATTGATACCATTCAATAAATCGGTCAATTATACCTATGGTCAAATAATGTCTACAACTCTGCCTGTGCGTTAAACTTTACCGTGAAAATCCTACATGCAGATACTGATGACCTAGATAACCCCCTAGCCGGGGGGCAGCCAGTACGTACTTACGAAGTTAATCGTAGACTGGCTGCCAATAACCATGACATCACCGTGCTAACTGCCACTTATTCAGGCGCAATAAGACGTTTGGAAAAAGACGGGGTTGCTTATCGACGCATTGGCTTTAGGCTTCCATGCTCCGGTCTGTCACCTCATCTAAGTTTTTTGATGGCATTAGGGCCTACAATCAAATCAATCAAGCATGATCTGATTGTAGAGGAGTTTACGCCACCGGTTGGTTTTTGTGCCCTTCCTCTGTGGACACGGAAACCCGTTATTTCTATTGTGCAATGGTATTTTTTTAAAGATTGGGAAAAACGTTACAAGTTGCCTTTTGAAAGTATCATGCGTTTTTTAGCGGGTCGTGGTTATTACAAGTATTTCATTGTTCAGACTGAAGCAATGGCCACGCACTTTAGAAACCTCATGCCTGCCAGCCAAATTTGGGTTGTTCCCTGCGGATTGGATCGTAGGTATTTTCAGTTTGACCACTCAATGGCAAATACTGGCGAGTATGTGCTTTTTTTAGGTAGACTCGATATTAACCACAAAGGTTTGGATTGGTTGCTAGATACCTGGCAAGAATTGCAGAGGGTAGGTTGTGCGCCACCACTTATAATTGCTGGTGAAGGACAGGGACGTCAATATCTGGAAAGACGTATTTTTCAAGAAGGGCTTTGCCAAAATATCAAACTGGTAGGAAAAGTTACCGGAGAAGAAAAGTTACGCCTGTTGCGGGATTGTAAATTTTTGGTAATGCCTTCTCGGCAAGAAACTTTTGGTATGGCTGCGCTAGAGGCCATGGCTTCCGGTAAAGCAGTTATAGCCTCTGATATTGAACACTTAAATGAAGTTGTTCAATCATCTCATGGACGACTAGTGCCTTTTGGGAATGTGCAAGCCCTGGCGGCAACCATTAATGAACTAAACACCGATTTTGCACAATGTTCAATTCTTGGTAAAAATGCGTATATTCAATCGGCAAATTATGATTGGGATAAAATAGCCGTTCGCCAAGAGCAAATCTATGAAACAGTCGTTGAAATGCGGTAACTGATGTTACTCGGCATTCCAAAAAGCGTATCATTCCAGTATGGCGTAGAAAATAGAAGCTTACACAGACCAGTAATTTAGACTACCTGATCTGCATAATTTTGCATATTAATCCTGTTACAACCCTTGCTCAGCATGTGAATCACTTACCTGCTGGAAGTCAGCCTGAAAATAGATGCCATAGGCATGAGAATCTCATGCCTTGACTGAACCGCAAACCAGCCCACCCCAAACCCAACTAAGACCCACTAAACAAACAACTTGCTGACAGTCAACACCGTCTTATAAACACCCCAAGCCATTGGCGTTATCACACACGCCCAAGCCACTACCACCGCAACGGGGTGGCTTGGTTGTTCAGCTACCTTGGTATATTGCTGGCTGGGCAATGGCTTGTTCTCCAGCAAGCGGTTCTCAGCTTCCGCCTCTTCGGGGTGCATAAACCATTTTTCCGCCACCGGACGGATCAGCAAATTGCAAATCAGGCCCACCACCAACAAGCCGCCTAAAATCAGCATGGTTTGGTTATAAACTTGGGCGCGCGGCATTCCTAAACCGAGCTGGTAATCTCGCATATAATTGACAATCACCGGCCCTAAAATGCCGGCGGTGGCCCAAGCCGTCAACAGGCGACCATGAATCGCCCCAACCATTTGCACGCCAAATAAATCCGCCAGATAAGCAGGCAAGGTGGCAAATCCGCCGCCGTACATGCTCAAAATAACACAAAAAGCAGCGACAAAGGCAAGCTTGTTGCCAGTCTGCGCTATGCCTGGAATACTGAAATACAGCAGCCCGCCGACCACAAAAAACACACTGTAAGTCAATTTACGCCCCAATTTGTCGGACAAGCTCGCCCAGAAAAACCTTCCGCCAATATTAAACAAGCTGAGCAGTGCGGTAAAGCCTGCGGCAACGGCAGCAATCGCGGTCAATTGGCCTTTGTCCAGTTCATTGAAAGCTTTGTCAATACCGAGCAATTGCCCGGCAAACACTTCTTGCAACATCGGCGAAGACATACCGATCACGCCAATACCAGCACTGACATTCATGCACAACACCAGCCAAACTAACCAGAATTGTTTAATTTTAAAAATATTTTTAACGTGAACATGGTGTTGGGTCATCATTTTTTTGACCGCCTTATGCTCAGGCGGTGTCCAACCGGCAGGTTTCCAGTTGGAGGCCGGCACCCGATAACCCAATGCACCTGACATCATAAACACAAAATACACCGCTGCCAGCACCATAAAGGTTTGCATAACCCCCACATCAGTGGCAGTGGCAAAAATTTTCATCAATTCCGCCGCCAACGGCGAGCCGATCATAGCGCCGCCACCAAACCCCATGATAGCCATACCGGTCGCCATGCCGCGCCGGTCGGGAAACCACTTTATCAGTGTAGAAACCGGCGAAATATAGCCTAGCCCCAAGCCGATACCGCCCACCACTCCCGAGCCTAACAGCAACATCCAAAACTGGTGCAAATAAATGCCCAAGGCTGAAAACAACATGCCACCACACCAGCACAAGGCACTAACCACACCAGCTTTGCGCGGGCCGGCATGTTCTAGCCAACCGCCAAATAAGGCGGCGGAAGAACCCAGAAACACAAAAAACAAGGTGTACATCCAACCTAAAGTGGACACCTTCCAGTCACAAGTGGTGATGAACAATTCCTGAAAAAACCCGACATCCGCCGGACACGCAAGGCTTTCCTTTACCCCTACCGCCTTGGACAACGGCAGCCAAAAGACCGAAAAGCCATAAGCCATACCAATACATAAATGGATTGCCAATGCGGCGGGTGGCACCAGCCAACGGTTAAAACCTGCGTGGGCGACAGTGCGTTGTTTACTGAAAAAGTGCGGTGATGATGGTTGGGTCATGCAAGCTCCTGTTAGTATTAGTGTACATTTGCCTGCTATTATAACCATGGATAGGCTTGGTACAATGGCCACAGCCCCTATCCTTTATTAACAACAACTTGAGATATAAGGATTAATGGTTTGCCCAACCGTACATAAATCAGCCTATTGGCGGCACCTGACCCAGCCATTCTTTTATCTGGACGCGCTTGAAATGGGCAATAACCACCCAATATAAGCATTATCTACAATATTTCTTATTATAAGGTGATGATCATGCGCATGGACAAATTAACCAGCAAATTTCAAGCAGCCTTGGCGGATGCCCAAAGCTTGGCCTTGGGCAAAGACCATCAATTTATTGAGCCGGTGCATTTGCTGTTGGCAATGCTCAATCAGGAGGGTGGCAGCATCAAACCTTTACTGGCCCAACTTAACATTAATATCGAGGGCTTGCGTAAAGAACTAATGGCTGCTTTGGCACGCATAGCGTCCGTCAGTGGCACCGGCGGCGATGTACAAATCTCTAACGAACTGTCACGCCTGCTTAATCTGACTGACAAACTTGCGCAACAACGCAATGACCAATTCATTTCCAGCGAACTGTTATTGCTGGCTGCCCTGGAAGAGAAAGGACAACTGCAAGAGCTGCTGAAAAAAGCCGGATTAGCCAAGCCAACCCTGGAGCAAGCCATCGGGCAAATGCGGGGCGGGCAAGCGGTGGATGACCCTAATGCCGAAGACCAACGCCAAGCCCTGAACAAATACACCATTAACCTGACCGAACGCGCCGAACAAGGCAAACTTGACCCAGTGATAGGCCGCGATGACGAAATCCGCCGCACCATCCAAGTGCTGCAACGCCGCACCAAAAACAACCCGGTATTAATTGGCGAACCCGGTGTGGGCAAAACCGCCATTGTTGAAGGCTTGGCACAACGCATTGTCAATGGCGAAGTACCCGAAGGCATCAAGGGCAAGCAAGTGTTGGCATTGGATATGGCGGCCTTGATTGCCGGTGCCAAATACCGTGGTGAGTTTGAAGAACGCCTAAAAGCGGTGTTAAAAGACCTTGCCAAACAAGAAGGCCAAGTCATTTTGTTCATCGACGAACTGCACACCATGGTGGGGGCTGGCAAGGCCGAAGGGGCCATGGACGCTGGCAACATGCTCAAACCCGCTTTGGCGCGGGGCGAATTGCATTGTGTCGGTGCCACCACCTTGGACGAATACCGTAAATATGTCGAAAAAGACGCAGCATTGGAACGGCGCTTCCAAAAGGTGATGGTTGACCAACCCTCGGTGGAAGACACTATTGCCATATTGCGCGGCCTGAAAGAAAAATACGAAGTGCATCATGGTGTTGATATTACTGATCCGGCTATTATCGCGGCAGCGAATTTGTCTTACCGCTATATTGCCGACCGGCAATTACCTGACAAAGCGATTGATCTGATCGATGAGGCCGCCAGCCGTATCCGCATGGAAATGGATTCTAAACCGGAAGAAATGGACAAGCTGTACCGCCGCCTAATTCAGCTAAAAATGGAACAAGTGGCCTTAAAAAAAGAAAAAGATGCCGCCTCGAAAAAACGTCTGGAAACACTGGAAGACGACATTGCCGAACTAGAAAAAGATTATTCCGATTTGGAAGAAATCTGGAAAGCTGAAAAAGTGTTGCTGCAAGGCTCGGCAACCATTAAAGAAAAAATGGACCATGCCCGTAGTGAACTGGAAGCGGCACGGCGTGTCAATGACTTGGCAAAAATGTCCGAATTGCAATACGGCATTATACCGGCGCTAGAAAAACAATTGGCACTCAGTGATTCGGCTGAAACCCCAAAAATGACCTTGCTGCGTAACAAAGTCACCGAAGAGGAAATTGCCGAAGTGGTGTCAAAATGGACCGGTATCCCCGTCTCCAAAATGCTCGAAGGCGAACGCGAAAAACTATTGGCGATGGAAACCTACCTCAGCCAACGGGTGATCGGACAAGAAGAGGCTCTAAAAGCGGTCAGCAACGCCATCCGCAGGTCACGCGCCGGTTTGTCTGACCCTAACCGCCCTAATGGTTCGTTCTTGTTCTTGGGGCCGACAGGCGTTGGTAAAACAGAACTTTGCAAAGCCTTGGCGGAATTCCTGTTCGACACCACTGATGCCATGGTACGGATTGATATGTCCGAATTTATGGAAAAACATTCGGTGGCCCGTCTGATTGGCGCGCCTCCCGGCTATGTCGGCTACGAAGAAGGGGGTTATCTGACCGAACTGGTGCGCCGTAAGCCCTATTCTGTCATACTCATGGACGAGATTGAAAAAGCCCATCCCGATGTGTTCAATGTACTGCTGCAAGTGCTGGATGATGGACGCTTGACGGACGGTCAAGGGCGGACTGTTGATTTTAGGAACACGGTGATTGTGATGACCTCCAATTTAGGCTCGGATGTTATCCAAAGGCTGGCAGGGGAAACCTTGTATCCGGTGATGAAAGCCGCAGTGATGGATATTGTCAGCCAAGCTTTCAAACCGGAGTTCATCAACCGCATTGACGAAGCCGTAGTGTTCCATCCTTTGGGACACGAACAAGTGCGGGCGATTTGCGCCTTGCAAATTGATTTTTTACGCAAACGTTTGCAAGATCGGGACATTGGTTTTCAAATATCCACCGATGCATTGGACTTATTGGGCGAAGTAGGGTTCGATCCGGTCTATGGTGCAAGACCGATGAAACGGGCTATCCAGCAACAACTGGAAAATCCACTGGCACAACAACTATTGGCAGGGCAGTTTATGGCAGGAGACACCATTGATGTTGCTGTTGATGAGCAACAACTGCAATTCCAAAAAGCATAATCGACATCGGCGTGTCCGCTACCATGGACACGCCGCCTGCCTTTTGACCCACACCCCACCAACTGCCAGCAATACCTTTGTGCAAAAGCCACTTTTCACAAAAGCGTAATAAGCGGTTTGTTAGAATGGCTTGCCCCTTACTTATTATTAATATATGTCCCGACTAAATATCCTTGTTGTTGAAGACGAAGACGCCATCCGTGGCATGTTGCTGATGGTGCTGGAACAAGCGGGCTTCAAATCGAGCGCGGCGGCAGACGCTGAAGAAGCCCAAAAAGCGTTGGCAGAAACTTCGCCTGACCTTATTTTGTTGGACTGGATGCTGCCCGGCATCAGTGGGGTGGAATGGGCAAGGCGGCTTAAAAAAGAACCCGCTTATCGGGAATTGCCTATTATTCTGCTCACAGCACGCGGCGAAGAAGAAGACAAAGTGCGCGGCTTGGAAATAGGTGCCGATGATTACATCACCAAGCCCTTTTCCCCCAAAGAACTGGTCGCCCGCATCCGTGCGGTGTTACGCAGAAGCGGGCGGATACAAGGGGTTGCCCAAATCACCCTGGGTGACTTGACACTGGACACTGAACAGCATCGCTTGACTATTGGCGACAAGCAACTTGAAGTCAGCCCCACTGAATTCCGTTTGATGCAGTTTTTTATGACTCATCCCGACAAAGTCTATAGCCGCACCCAGCTGCTGGACCAAGTCTGGGGACGCAGCGTCTATATCGAAGAACGCACCATTGATGTCCATATACGCCGCCTAAGAAAAATTTTGGGCGAATACGGACGTGAAGAATGGGTGCAAACTGTGCGGGGTTTCGGTTACCGTTTTTCATTAATGGAATAAGTCGGACAACAACGAGATGACTGCCCGGGACAAAGCAATCTACATTTTTTTAATGCAGCTGCTACTGGCATCATTATTCGGCATCCTGACCGGTCATCTGCTCATGTCCGTCTGCATCTTGTTGGCTTTTCTCCATTTCCGGCAAACCCGCGAAATCCATCGCTTTGAAAAATGGATAGGCCACGGCGGCAAAGGTGATTACCCTAAAGCCACTGGCATTTGGGAAGAAATTTATTACCACATTTACCTGTTAAAAAAGACCGACAAACGCCGCAAAAAGAAACTTAGGCGAATGATCAAACAATTCCGCCAATCCACCGAAGCCCTGCCCGATGCGGCAGTCGTGCTGAACGCCAACGACCAGATCGAATGGAGCAACAAAACGGCCCGCGAAGTGTTGGGACTGCAACTATCCGACAAAGGCCAGCGCATACCCTATCTGATCCGCTCGCCTGAGTTTATCAGTTACCTTAATTTTGGCAATTACACCGACCCGGTCATTTTGCCATCGCCGGTCAACCATCGCCTGATCTTAGCGGTGCGTATCGTCGCTTATGGCTCTGGGCTACGGCTGCTGCTGGCCCAAGATGTCACGCAACTAAAAAAGATGGAAACCATGCGCAAAGATTTTGTCGCCAACGTTTCCCACGAACTCAGGACTCCGCTAACGGTGCTGAAAGGCTATTTGGAAACCGTACAAGATTTGGATGATGGCAGCTCGCCGTTATTGACCTCATCATTTAAGGAAATGCAAGGGCAAACTGAACGTATGCAACATCTGGTTGACGACCTATTGTTGCTGACCCGTTTGGAGACCAAACAAAAAAAATCCGCTTGTGTCAATGTTCCTGCCTTGCTCAGCCAAATTTGCAAAGAAGGCGATGCCTTGGGAAAGGCCGGTAGGCGCATTGAATTGACACTGGAATCTGGCGCCCACATTTACGGTGAAGAACAAGAATTACGCAGTGCTTTCACCAATTTGTTAGGCAATGCCTTAAAATATTCCCCAGACGACGCACCCGTCAAAGTGCGCTGGTATCAGTCCGCCGCCACCATCGTGCTGGATGTGGAAGACTTTGGCGAAGGCATATCGCCCATTGATATCCCAAGGGTCACTGAGCGTTTCTATCGGGTGGAAGGGAAACACCGCAAAAAAGTGCCCGGCACCGGGCTAGGGCTTGCCATTGTCAAACATGTGCTGATGCGCCACGATGCAAGACTGGAAATTGTCAGCAGCCCCCACAAAGGCAGCTGCTTCAGTTGCCATTTTCCTATCCAAAGACTATGCAAATCTTAAGCACAAAAGCTATAGGACACAACGCCAAGTGGCCTAAAGAAAAAATGCTGATTAAATTTGCCCGACAACAGTGCAATCCGCATACGCAGTTATGCCACTCATACAAGCCTTTAACGACACCACACGCTTAACCATTTTGAGTTTACCGATGCCTGCATTGCCGCTAGCTTTTGAAGAACTAGGCCACCCAGACCACCCCGCATTATTGATATTACATGGTTTTTTTGCGTCTTCCCGCAATTGGCGGCTGATGGCGGAAAAATTCGCCCGCCATTTTCATGTGTTTTTGCTGGATATGCGTAACCACGGCTTGTCGCCGCAGCATCCGCACATGGACTACCCCAGCATGACAACCGATGTGTTGGGCTTTATTGATGGGCTGGGGCTTGATAGCGTTAGTGTATTAGGGCATAGCATGGGCGGCAAAGTGGCCATATGGCTAGCCTTGCAGCATCCGCACCGGATTGACCGTTTGGTGGTTGCCGATATTGCCCCTGTCAGCTATCAGCATAGCTTTGACTCTACCATCAATGCATTAAAAAGCTTGCCTTTGGCCGACATCAGCAACCGTAAACAAGCGGAGCAATGGCTTGCCGCCGCCATTCCTGAATTGAGTTACCGGCAGTTTCTGTTGCAAAATTTAGTGCTTCAAGCGGGGCATTACCGTTGGCGGGTCAATTTGGACATTTTTTTTCAAATGGCGCCGAATATTATCGCCTTCCCTGACACTGAAGGGGTATTGCCGTTTTATGGCCATGCTTTGTTTATTGCCGGGGCGGATTCTGGTTATGTCAAAGCCGATGATCTAAGCGAATTGTTTCCAACCGCCAAGCTGTGCTTTATCGCCGATGCCGGGCATTGGCTGCATGTGCAACAACCCACCACTTTTTTTGAGCAGGTGTGCGGTTTTTTGCTTTAAGCAATGGCATCCAGCCTTTTTGACAACCCGTGATAAAAGCGTGTCCAGTTTAGTGTAGCCACATCATTTTGAAAAGGCCAGGGATTTGCGGACAAACCGGCCCGGACGTTGCCACAGCGTGTTGTCCTAGCGTAACACATGGGCGGTCTCCCCCGTCCCCTTGCCGACCGGCTGGTAAGCCTCGCCAAACACACTTTGGTAGGCTTGCCAGAAGCCGCTGTAGGTGTGGGCGGAACGGTAAGCTTAGGGGATGCCCACCCAAAGCTGGCGTCAGCTGTCTATGATGCTCCTCAATTATTAGACCAACACTTGCCAAATGGGGCATATCCATAGGCTATAAAAGCCCCAACCCTCTTCTGCAACACTATAGAAACATTTCCAATTATCGGCTAGACTGGCACTGCCAGCTTGACAACGCCAATAGCCTAGCAGAATGATGAAGGGTGGCTGATAGGCAAAACAACCGCTGTGAGCCATTGTCCTGATGACGCAGTATAAAATTCCAGACAATTATTCCTAACCGCCTATGTCATTATCTTTTTTCGTAGTCATTACCATCTGTTTGGTGTTTTTGCACTGGTATAAAACAGAAAAAATCAAAGAAACCGCCCTTGCGGCAACCCGCTTGCATTGCCAAGCCCAGCAAGTGCAAATGCTTGATGATTATATTGCCTTCAAAAGTCTGGGGTTCAAGCGCGACAGGGCGGGTAAGCTGCAAATTTTACGTACCTATAGTTTTGAGTTTTCCTCAACTGGCGACGAGCGTTATAACGGACGTATCACCATGTTGGGTGCGGCGGTGGCTTCATTTTATATGGAGCCGTACCGGATTAATATTGCCTAACAACACGAAACACTACGCTATTTTTAAGGAGCAATCATGCCAATTTGCAGTAAATGCGGCTTTGCCAATGCCAAAACAGAAATGCGTTGCCCCGAATGCGGCGGCTTTTATTCTAAAGCCGTTGAGCTGATCGACCAAGCGGCAGCCGAAGAGGCGGCGCAGACTTTCAGCGGGCGATGCCGCCAGATATTAGCTTCAGGCCAAATCAGACAAGCACTGCTGGCGGAATGGCAAGCGTTGTCGGGACGGGCAAAGTTTTCTTTGTTTGTCATTTTTGTATTTGTGTTTGCATTGGTTGCCAGTGTGTTGTGATGTGCTGCCAAAGCCAACCCACTATAATGACTCCAGCATTGCAGCGCGTCTGGCTTGCCTTTCTATTTAGCATTGGATTTTAAAACGTCATGTCCCAAGCCATTTATCCCGTCAAGGCTGAAATAGCCGCCAAAGCCCATATCAATGCCGCCAACTACCGGATGATGTATCAACAATCCATTGACCAACCAGAGGTTTTTTGGGCGGAACAGGCGCAGCAATTGCTTACTTGGAGCGAACCTTGGCATAAGGTGTTGTCTTTTGACTATAGCAAGGCTGATATCCGCTGGTTTGAAGGCGGCAAACTGAATGTCAGCGCCAATTGCCTGGACAGGCATTTAATGAATCGCGGCGACCAAGTGGCCTTTATTTGGGAGGGTGACCACCCATCCCAAGACAAAACCATCACCTATCGGCAATTGCACAGCGAAGTGTGCAAGTTTGCCAATGTGCTAAAAAACTTGGGTGTTAAAAAAGGCGATCGGGTGTGCATTTATTTGCCGATGATTATCGAAGCGGCAACGGTTATGTTGGCTTGCACCCGTATAGGTGCGGTGCATTCCATTGTGTTTGCCGGGTTTTCGGCAGAATCGCTGAAAGACCGGCTGTTGGATGCTGACAGCAGTTATTTGGTTTGTGCCGATGAAGGTTTTCGGGGCGGCAAAACCCTACCCATAAAACATACTGTGGACAGTGCCGCCAAGCATTGCCCGCAATTGCAAAAAATAGTGGTCATCCGCCATAGCGGCAAGCCGGTGGCATGGCAACCCGCCCGTGATGTGTGGTATCACGAAGCCATGGACGGCGTGTCTGATGATTGTCCGCCGGAGCCGATGGATGCCGAAGACCCTCTGTTCATTTTGTATACATCCGGCTCCACTGGCAAGCCCAAAGGGGTGTTGCACACCACGGGCGGCTATTTGTTGTATGCGGCGATCACCCATAAATATGTGTTTGATTACCACGACGGTGATATTTATTGGTGCACCGCCGATGTCGGCTGGATTACCGGACATTCCTATGTGGTCTACGGGCCATTATGCAATGGTGCTACCACGCTGATGTTTGAAGGTATCCCCACTTACCCCGAAGCGGACCGTTTTTGGCAAATTATTGACAAACACCGGGTCACTATTTTTTATACCGCCCCCACCGCCATCCGCGCCTTGATGGCGCAAGGCGACCAGTACCTTGCCAGCACCACACGCAGCAGCCTCAGGATATTGGGCAGTGTCGGTGAACCCATCAATTCGGAAGCGTGGGAGTGGTATTACCACTCAGTAGGCAACAGCCATTGTCCGATTGTGGACACGTGGTGGCAAACAGAAACCGGCGGTATTTTGATCACTCCATTGCCCGGTGCAACCGACCTGAAACCCGGTTCTGCCAGTGTGCCGTTTTTTGGCATCCAACCGCATTTGCTTGACAGCCAAGGCAACCTGCTGGCCGGTGAGGCGGAAGGTGTGCTGGTGTTCAGCCACCCTTGGCCCGGGCAAGCACGTACCGTGTATGGCAACCATCAGCGCTTCATCAACACTTATTTCAAAAGTTATCCGGGCTATTATCTGGCAGGTGACGGCGCAAGGCGTGACAGTGATGGTTATTATTGGATAACAGGGCGTATAGATGACGTGATAAATGTGTCCGGTCATCGCCTAGGCACGGCGGAGGTTGAAAGTGCCTTAGATTTGCACGAAGCGGTGGCGGAATCAGCAGTGGTCGGCTATCCCCATGCCATAAAAGGGCAAGGTATTTATGCTTTCGTCACCTTGTGCGCTGGTGTCGATGCGTCCGAGCAGATCAAAAATGAATTGGTTGCTTTGGTCAGGAAGGAAATCGGGGCTATTGCCACTGTAGACATTATCCAATTTGCACCTGCCTTGCCCAAAACCCGCTCAGGGAAAATTATGCGCCGTATTCTGCGCAAAATCGCCGCCAACGAATTGGAAAACTTAGGCGATATATCAACTTTAGCTGATCCGTCCGTGGTCAAGTCGATTATTGCCAACCGCCTGAACACTTGATCGCTTAGGCTTGCTTTTTTATAGCATCAGTTAAAAATCATCTGTTGGTGTGTGGGCAGGTTTGCGGCACATGCTTCCATCCTGTGGAGTGCCGCTACAGGCTCTGAACTGATGCACAGCATTGCCGCACCAATGGTGGCGGTATAGTGTCGTCCATGCTATTTGCATTCTAGCTAATGGTATCAATTATGATACACTGCAAAAATGAATCAAATTCTTTCTGTTAGATTTTTCGCAACTGAAGCAGGCGGCGAGCAAGTCAGGGAATAGCTAAAAGGTTTATCCGCCCAAGACAAGAAAACGATAGGCGAAGATAGTAAATATCCCCCGGCAAAGCCGGGGATATTTACTGGTTTGATTTTGTTGGGGTTCTTGCCTCACCCCAACCTACGGGTTCCCAAAAACAGCGTTGCCAAATGCCCCCACTCACCCTTACTTTTTCGGCTGGCGGATAGGCGTTCTGATGGCGCAAGCTGCCTTGAGAAACAAACCCCAGCGTGTGGAAAAATCACGGTCGCCTTGTGGCAATGTCCACAGGCTGTGCAAATGGTCGGGCATGACCACCATCGCCTCAATGACAAACGGATGCGCTGATTGCGCACGGCGCACCGATGCCCTTAAGCTTTCAATGTGTTCAACCAATAAACCGCTTTTGCGTTCCGCCAGATTGACCGTAAAGAAATAACAGGCACCGGGGATATTGGCTCGTCGATAACGCATGGAAACCTTTGATTATGGGGATTGTAGGTTGGGGTCGGAAATTTTCAGAGTAGTTGTCGCCTCGACGGTTAAATCTTAAGCGGCTTTTTTGTTCCGAGTTATCTCCTCTGCGTTTGGTTTTTGGTTAGCTTTGGTCTTATCAGGAT
>Ga0207960_1000046_pt1 | contig 36771 bp, 33 predicted proteins | sample CryBogCBH29May08_FD_184613 | JGI IMG/M metagenome (GOLD analysis project Ga0207960, IMG submission 184613) | Freshwater microbial communities from Crystal Bog, Wisconsin, USA - CBH29May08 (SPAdes) | ecosystem: Environmental > Aquatic > Freshwater > Lake | place: Crystal Bog, Wisconsin, USA... | reverse complement strand
ATTCTGATTATTTATTCAGTATTTTGAAGGATGGATTATTTGAAAAATGTATGAATGATAGTAAATGTATATATCACTTTTATAAATATTGGAGAAATAATTGTCCGATTACCGAACAAAAACCGCTTGATTTTATTGAATTTTTAAAAGATACTTATGCTGATATAAGCAAAAAATCAACATCGCTTAATAAGAAATTTCCCTGTTATATTTTAGAGTTTATTAACAATATCAAATTTCATATTGAAAATAGTAAAAATAAAAAACGCACCTTGAACGAATATGATAACGAAGATATATTTATGGAGAGATTAAAGCAAAAAATAGAAAATTCTATAAATAGATACTTGGGTATTAAACACGATAACGACTCAGAAGATGACAATGCAGAAGATGACGATGCTATGCAGACGTAGTTGATCCAGATACCAGCTCACCATTCTTGTATACGGCACAACGGAATGTCTGTTTTTTCGGCATATTACACACTGTTCCATTCTGTGTAGCCTCTGTAAAAAATAAATACTTGCCTGATCCAATTAAATACATCATAGAAACAATTAGGGCGCCTAATAACAAGCCCGCAATAAAATCTCCAACCAAATCCGGCATATTATTAGGCATTTTCAAACACCCTTGAACCATTTTGATACCGATATCACAAAAAACATAAAAGAAGAGTACAACAATAATAATCCAATTGTTATTACCTGACTGGTACATAGGTAGAAACAAATACATAATTGTAAAGGCAAAAACAAACGTAGTAAATGTAGAGTTTCCATAAGCACCATATTGTACAAACCCGCATTTATCTAGTACGTTTTTCTTTGCACCTCCCGACTCTAGTACAAAACTACGCAAGGTAACCATTGAAATCAAAAAGCCTAAATAAATGAAACCTTTCATGTTCTGGAAGAAAAAGGAATAGGATAACATGAGAGTTACCAAGATGATTGGAGAGAAAAAACTCATAAAGGAAACCATATTGAATGGTTGAAATACGATAAATGGTGTACTTGGTCCAAATACTGGATCTGAACTACCTCCTGTATCTATATTCGTAGTTGACATAATATATAATAGAAAAGTATTATATTTTATAATTTATAGTTTTTTGAAAGTCTAAACACATCTGGTATTGTATGCTTCGCATATTCATCCGGCATTCTGCCTCCTGAATATGCTCATCGCTATCCGTCGCTTCGCGTCTCCTGCTCCTCACAAAACCTGACTCCTCGCTAGCCTCAGAAGTTATTACAGTAGATAGATAATATTTATCTATTGTATATGAAATTCCAAGATATTTCCAAGTTTAGTCAAACAAATGACTACTTGCCGTTATTGAACGGTGCGTTAATTACTGATCTCTTTGTTATTCTACGTCTTATTTCAGGACGACTAAAATCAAAAACTCTCAAATCATGGTATGATAATTATGGTCTTGGAGGTGTATTGGCGGATGTCTTGAGCTTAATGATCGGTATTATCCTTGCGCGATTTATTTATTCCTCTCTCTTCCACGAGTTCTCATGGCTTTATTTCTGTATGCTCGCAGTTGGAATCCAGCTTGCGCACGACCTTTTATTTGCAAAACTCTTCCAAAGCATTCCCCGTGGTAAAAGTAAAATTTTAGACACATTCAAGGATTATGCAAACGAAATGGGACCCATCATATTGTTAGCAGACGCCATGATGATTATTTCCACTATTTTATTGGGTTCAATATTCGCCTCTTTAAGCCGAAATGCAAATATCATAATACTCGTCATTTCTCTCTATCTTGTGCCCTATTTCATAAATACTTAACTCTTTCGTGTCTGAATTAACCATATTTAGTTACTTCAGACACGCAAAAAATCCCTTTCAGGCATGAAAGGGTTAATTGTCATCGCATTCAAAAATAAGAAGAAATACCTCTGAAATATGGGAAACCGGGTGGAAATTAATACTTGTGATAAGCGAATCATTCTTGTGCTTGGTTATAAATAATTGATATTCCTTGTCATTCTCACTAGGATAAATAAAATTGGTAATACCCGCCTTGATTCCTCCTAATATTTTTACATCTAAACCACCTATTTCTGTGATGGATCCATCCAATGATATTTCACCTGTCATTGCAAATGTATTCTTTATTTTCTTATTATTCAATAAGCTGTAAATAGAAGTCGTAATTGCGCCACCTGCTGAAGGTCCGTCTTTCGGCACAGCACCCTCCGGACAATGTACGTGAATGGCTTGTTTCCATCCTTCTTGTACCTCCTTCGGAGAGAGAGACCATGCCAGCGTTTGCGCAACATTCATACTCTCTTTCATAACATCTCCTTGCATACCCGTCAATTTCAAATCCATATATTTCTCTGAAGGAAAGGGCTTCACTTGAATAGGTATTATACCGCCCATTCCCAAGGAATTCGCCCAGAGACCATTTATTAGACCTACCATTGATGAATCGTGAATTTTCTTATGCTTTATTTTATGCTTATCATGAAAATATTTTTCTGAAATATCAGAAATAGTAATATTTATGGGAAATTCTAAATAAGCATTGTCGTTTGTAAGAACATCCAGATTTATCTCTCCTACGATTTCAAAAAAAATCTCTTTCAGTTTACGAACACCAGATTCGGAGGTATACTCATCAATAATAAATAAGATAACCTCATCCGAAAAATGGATCATGTTTTCTAGCCCCATTTTCTTGAACACTTCCGGTAATATATGACGACGAGTAATTATTCGTTTTTCCTCCAAAGACAAATTGGAAAATTTTATCCTATGTATACGATCCAATAAAATCCGATCTACCGCGTCTACATCATTATAAGAAAGCACAAACAGCGCCTTGGACAAATCCAAATCTATACCACTAAAGTATTTATCTTGAAAGCTGTCGTTTTGTGTGGGATCTAGCAAATGAGTCAATATACCGATGATTTCTCTCCCATTTTCGGTTTTGCTGATTTTATCCAGCTCATCAATGAAAATAATGGGGTTTAAACATTTTTTATCAATTAAAATCTGTACAATGCTTCCCCAAGTTGATCCGACATAGGTGTAGTTGTGGCCGTGTAATGTGCTACCATTGCTATCGCCTCCCATTTGTATCATCGCAAAAGGTCGGCTTACACCCGTTTCATCTTTCAAACAATTTGCCAATCCAAATTTTGCTAGCGATGTTTTCCCAACACCTGGAGGACCCTCAAATCCAAAACAATGACCATCTTGTTCGCCGTTTATCCACTGACCGATAATTCTCTCTATTTGTTTTTTAGCTTTGTTATGTCCATAAACCGCTTTATCCATCGTCTCCTTCACGGTGACCATATATTTTTTAATAACATCCAATTTTTTTTGAATAGAACCAAAGGTTGTTATATCTCCATGAGTGCTTATAAATTGTTGAATTGCCGAATTAAGTTGCGTTTTTGACTTGTTGGAGTAATTTATCTTCGGCACATTCTGCAAGGTCGTTATGTGTTCATTTATTTTTTTTACTTTTTCAATGAGAGCCGGCTTCGTATCATTCACATTTGTCAGCTCAAACTGGTTCTGATTTATATATTTTATAATTTCCATACTCGTATATACTTTATCTTTCTCTCCTTCCTTATTCACAATTTCCTTGAAATTCTCTTTAATTTCATTCATCAAATATAATATGGGCTCTCGTTTATAGATTCGGAATGGTATTTTCAAGAGTCCTTCTAAATATTGACGCGCTTTAATGCCGGAGTCTTCGGATTTTGCCTTTACCTCCTTTAATCGCACCATCGCCTTTTCTTTTACAATATCATCTGCGTTCAATAGACAAATTTGTTGTTCCAATGGAATCTTGGTACTATCAAAATTTGAAAGCTCATTCGTATACTGAACCGTTTTTCGCATAGCATCGCGAAAATACTGTTTAATTGACCAAGGAAAACTATCAAAAAGGATAGATTGTTCATGTGTATCAATTGATCCGTTTGAGTCATTAGAGAGAATATCGTACAATAAATAAGCTAAATATTGGTTGTCATAGTTATCCAGTTTAATTAGCAGTTGAATCAAAGTTAATCTTTTAGTAAACAAATCGCTATCAATAAATTCTTTTACCATTTGCAGAATGGATTTTTGTTTATACATGTTTAGTTGACTCATATATCCTACAAATTTCCGGTAAATATCACCGTAATCATAAATAAAGAAATCTTTTAATGTGAGGGATTCTTGAAATCTTGTAAATATTATACTCCTAAATTCATCTCCAGCAGGTATATGTGTCTTAATATTCTTTTTGATATCGTCTATATATTTATTATTCAAGTATTCTATCATGATGTCATCCACAATTCCTATAATTGAGAGAGTCTTTTTTGACACGATATCATAAATAATAATTTTCATACCATACACTTTCAAGTGAAATCTCTTTTGTCCCTGACTTATGTCATAACAATTAATAGTCTTCACAATATTCTTGGTATTCGGCACAACATTATAGTTCGTCGGGTGAAAATATTTTTTCAATAATTCAAATTGGATACTGTCGTTGTGAGAAATCTCGTTGTTATACCCGAAACAAATCGTCAATAAATCGTCCAACGATTCCGTTCCATAAATCTTCAAAATACTGGACAATTCATTGTTTATCTCTTGCAACTGATTAATCAATACTTCAGTAGTAACATTATCTCTATTGTCATACATTTCCTTCACTTTTTTGCAGAGGTCATACAAAATATGAATGCATTTATTCACATCGCTTATTCCTAAAATATCTAAAATTTTGTTTTTCTGTATGTTAAGTATTGTTTTTTGAATTAAATCCTGAAAAAAGCATTGTTTCTTCTCTAAAAGTATAATTACTTCAGGAGAATGTAGAGAAGATTTATGTAATAATTTCTTATTCTTCATATTGTGTATATTATAGTTGCATTTTTTTATTCAGTTGAGTGGGTGGGTGATGGGTGGAACGCAAATAATGATGATGTAAAATGATAATGTAGCAAATTATTAGATCTATATTTATGTGTTTTCTGCTACTATTTGCATTATACTTTATGAAAAATATATAAATACAAATTTACAAATAGTAGTAATACTAATACAAATGGGAATTCCTGCCTATTTTTCGTATTTGATCCGAAATCACCCGAATATTCTCAAAAAGTTGATAAAAGATACAAAACAGGTAAATAATCTATATTTGGACAGCAACTCTATTATTTATGATGCTGTGCGCAGTATCAATTTTTCCAGTTTACCTATTGGAACTTCTAAAACAAACGTTATTATTGCACAGGTTCTATCCAAGATTGAAGAGTATATCTCTTTGATTGCGCCAGACAACATCGTCTATATTGCATTTGATGGTGTTGCACCAGTAGCAAAATTAGAGCAACAGCGCGAACGCAGATACAAGTCTTGGTATCAGGGCAATGTAATGCGTTCCATTGATAAGAAAGATGCGGATGATGTGTGGAACACTACAGCCATTACGCCCGGAACAGAATTCATGAAGGAACTGAATCAAAAAGTAAAGACTCATTTTAGTAATAATAGCAAGATTATTGTTTCAACTAGTGACGAGGCTGGCGAAGGCGAACACAAAGCGTTTGCGCACATTCGTGATAATGCATTGACGCATATGGATTCCACAACAGTCATCTATGGTCTAGACGCAGATTTAATTATGCTTAGTATAAATCATCTTCCTATATGTCCGAAGATCTATTTATTTCGCGAGACGCCGGAGTTCATCAAGTCTATTGATAGTTCATTGGAACCCAATGAATCTTATTTGCTTGATATACCCGAATTATCCAGAAATATTACATCGCATATGAATAATGGTAATGATGACCGCACAATAAATCGCGTATATGATTATATTTTTCTATGCTTCTTTCTGGGAAATGATTTCTTGCCGCATTTTCCGGCATTAAATATTCGCACTGGTGGTGTAGACAAGATATTGAATGCATACAAGGCGACTATCGGCGGGACCAAAGATGTATTGACAGATGGCGTAGTTATTTACTGGAAAAATGTGCGTAAACTTGTCACATTTTTGGCCAATCAAGAAGAAGAGTTTATTTTAGCCGAGATGAAACTGAGGAGTCGGCGCGAACGTAACCACTATCCGACCGACACACCAGAGCAAAAATATGTAAAGTTTGATGCTATTCCCACTTACGATAGAGAATTAGAAAAGTACATCAATCCGTTCAAGAGCCATTGGCAGGAACGCTACTATAAGGCCCTTTTTGATGTAGATATTGACGAGATGCGTAGAAAGCAGATTTGCATAAATTATTTAGAAGGGCTTGAATGGACTATGAAATATTATACAGAAGGATGTGCAGATTGGCGATGGTGTTACAAATATAGCTATCCTCCGCTGCTCACCGATTTGCTCCAATATATTCCATACTTTGAAACGACCTTTGTCAAGAATATGCCGGAAAATCCGGTTACGCAGCTTGTCCAACTATGCTATGTTCTGCCGAGGACAAGCTTGCAATTTCTTCCTGAGGGTTTATACAAGAAGTTGATGCAAGATCATAGTGACTGGTATGGAGTAGATTACGAATTTATTTGGGCATTTTGCAAATATTTTTGGGAGTCGCATGTGCAACTTCCAGAAATAGATATAGGGGAGTTGGAGGATTTCTTAGATAGCTACTAACAATTTCTCTTGAGAGAAGGATTTATTGGTAAGTTTATATGATATTTTTATGATAGACAAACATACCTTTTTTCAATATACTTATTGTATGGAGAAATATTGGATCGTGTTTCGTAATCCTTCCTCTAGACCAACAACCGGAGCCCAACCTAATCTTTGTTGAGCCTTTTCAATAACAGGCTTGCGTTGTCTTGGATCATTCTCAGTTGGTGCAATATACGTCACTTCGCATTTTTTCCCTAAAATCTCTTCAAACTGAAAAACTAGTTTGTTCAAAGTGAACTCGCAATATGGGTTGCCGATATTTATCGGCCCTTGTTCGCGGCTATTCATCATTTTGCACAAACCATCAATCAAATCGGATACATAACAAAAACTGCGTCCTTGTTCACCATCACCATAGATTACCAGAGGCTCGCCCTTTTTAATTTGTTTGATGAAATTGGTAATTACGCGCCCATCATCAATATCCATAAATGGTCCATATGTATTGAAGATTCGCACAATCTTCAAATCTAATGAGAATTTGCGTCTATATTCATAAATCAATGACTCTGCAACGCGCTTTCCTTCATCATAACAGCTTCTCTCACCAACGGTATTGACATTCCCAAAATACTCTTCGGGTTGAGGATGCACCATTGGATCTCCGTAAACCTCCGAGGTGGAGCTAAATAACACTTTTGCATTATATCTTTTTGCCAAATCCAATATATTCTTCGTTCCTTGGAAGCTAGTCATCAGCGTCTCAATAGAATATTCCTTATATTTTGGAGGACTTGCGATACAAGCCAGATGATAAATTTCATTAATTGTCCACGGAATCATTGATTTTGGTATAGGTTCGGTGATATCATGTTTATAAAAATGAAACCGAATGCATCCAGAGAATTCGGAAATATTTGCAAGTGATCCTGTTACCAAATTATCCAAACAAATAACGTGATCGGTTTCACTATCGTTCAGCAGTTTTTTACATAAATTTCTGCCTAAAAATCCAGCTCCTCCCGTAACAATAATTGCTTTCGGCATTATACTATTCTGTAATATAATAGAGGTATTAGTGAAGCGCACTATAATTTACGGAAGTTTGATTGTAGTGAGAAACCGGAGCATATTCAGAAGATAGAATGCAGAACGAATGTGCTCATATGGCGCGGATTTAAGTTCAAAAATTATATAATAACGCGGTGGGTGGGTGCTTCGGTTCTTTAAGCCCGTTTGACCATTTATTATATAATTCACTCAAATATTTTTCCCAAAACTATTTTGGGGAAATGAAAAAAGGACATTTATTTTTGTCCATTTTTGGATTGGCCAAAAAAGTCTTGGAAACACGAAAAAAAAACGTGTTGTGACTGACATGGTCTCGCAACATTTTTATAAATGTTAATATTTGTTACGATTAATTTTCTATTTTATATAAGACATCTTAAGGAGAATCACTCTAGGTTTTTTTGGGGTTTTTCTGGTTAAGATTTGTATAAGATTATTTTAAGATTTTTATATAATTATAAGTTATATGCCGAAAACGTGTATTGATTATTCAAATACAATTATCTATAAAATAGCCTGTAAAGATCCTAATATAAAAGATATTTATATTGGTCATACAACAAATTTTATTCAAAGGAAATATGCTCACAAACAAAATTGCGCGAATGAAAAAATACAAAATGAACAAAACAATTTATATAAAATAATAAGAGAAAATGGTGGTTGGACCAATTGGGCTATGGAAATTATCAAATTATTTAATTGTAGTGATTATTATGAAGCGATCGCAAAGGAGCAAGAATACTCTATTTTATTCAATGCGACACTAAATAATATTGAACAAGTAATCAAACCATTAGCTAAATGCATACCAAAAATAAAAGAAGCCTATTATTGTGAGCGATGTAATACATCGTGTAATAATTCTCACCTAATGGACAAACATAATCAAACCATTAAACATCTTAAAAAATGCGGTGAAACAAAATGTAACACAAAAGTAAATAAAAACCCCAATAATTTTATTTGTATTAATTGCGCATTCATTACAAGCAACCAAAAAGACTATTCTCGCCATTTATTAACACGTAAACATGAAAAAGGGGTAATTTGTAACAAAATGAAACAAGATTCTCCCCAAAATACGCCTAACATGCAACACGAGTGTATTTGCGGAAAGGTTCTATATAATAGGACCTCTATATGGAGACACAACAAAATATGCACCGCATTACAAACCGATAATAATAAGAATATCATCTTGCAATTGGTGCAACAACATCAAGAATTTAAGGATTTAATTTTAGAGCAAACAAATAAAATTATGGAATTGTCACAACATAATACAATGACAAATTGTCATAACAATAATACCAACAACACGATAAATAACAAGTTTAATTTGAATGTTTTTCTAAATGAAAAATGCAAAGATGCAATGAATATCGGAGATTTTGTGAACTCTCTCCAGTTGCAGATCCAAGATCTTGAAAATATTGGGGAGTATGGATTTGCCGAAGGAATTTCTCGGATCTTTATGAGAGGTCTCAAGGAGCTGGATATCTATAAACGCCCCATTCACTGTAGCGACTTGAAGAGAGAAATCATCCACGTAAAGAGTGAAAACAAGTGGGAAAAGGAGGGTTCTGAACGAACCCAATTGAAAAAGGCGATTAAACAGATTGCAAATAAAAATATATGCATGATCCCCGAGTGGAAGAAAGCGAATCCAGGGTGTGAAAAGTATAATAATAGAAAAAACGACAAGTATCTGAAGCTGATGGTTGAATCAATGGGTCCAGCAGATGAAAAAAACGAAGAAAAGGACTTTAATAAAATAATCCGGTTTGTAGCAAGGGAGACTGTTATTGATAAAGAGTGTAATTATATTCTTTAAGTCCAAAATAATATAATAAATGGCGGAGGCGCTCTTTAAGTTAAAAATCCCATTTATTATATAATTCACTCAAACTTTTTTTCCAAGACTATTTTGGGGAAATGAAAAAAGGACATTTATTTTTGTCCTTTTTTGACTTGCCCAGAAAAGTCTTGGAAATCGGAAAAAAGAGAGTAGCTGTGACTGATGAGACCATAACACCGAAATTTTAATTTTCAGTTTGTTACGTTAATTTTTCAATTTTTGAGGCAAATTTTCCAGACATTCTTCTCCATATATTTTAGGAGGATACAAATGGATACAAAAAGTCGCCAAAAATCGTACGTATTTGAATGCAATAATTGCGACTACATTTGTCGTAAGCAGAGCGACTATAACAAACACATCGCTACACGCAAACATCTTGAACGGCGACAAATGGTTACAAAAGGATACATTCTGGCGACAAATTCAGATGGCTGCTTTGTTTGCGATTGTGGTAACACTTATAAATATAGAACTGGACTTTGGCGACACCATAAAATATGCAAAAAACAAACGACACCTAGTAATGGTCCTGATTTGAATAACATGATGATCCAACTATTAGAGCAGAATCAAGCCATTTTACTTGAAAATAAGGAGATGCGCGAGATATTGAAAGAATCTATACCCAAAATAAGCAATATAAGTAATTGTAATAATACTACAAACACGATAAACAATAATAAGTTCAATCTAAATGTATTCTTGAACGAAAAATGCAAAGATGCAATGAATATTGGTGACTTTGTCAACTCTCTCCAACTGCAGATCCAGGACCTTGAAAATACAGGAGAATATGGATTCGCGGAAGGTATCTCTAGAATATTTATACAAGGACTTAAGGAACTTGATATTTATAAACGACCGATTCACTGCAGCGACTTGAAGAGAGAAATCATCCACGTAAAGAGCGAAAACAAGTGGGAAAAAGAGGGTTCCGAACGAACACAGCTGAAAAATGCGATTAAACAGATTGCAAATAAAAATATCTGCATGATCCCCGAGTGGAAGAAGGCGAATCCAGGCTGTGAAAAATATGACAACAGAAAAAACGACAAGTATTTGAAGCTTATGGTGGAATCAATGGGCCCAACGGATGAAAAGGACGAGGAAAAAGAGTTCAATAAAATTATCCGGTTTGTAGCGAGAGAAACTGTTATTGAAAAAGATATATCTACGATTGTTGAGATGGGCTAGAGACTGAATGATTCTGATACTTATAAAGTCTTTTTTTTGAAAATGGCTTAAAATCTGCCTTTACTATTGTAATTAGAATGGCTAAGCAAATTATTACGAATTTTGAATCCCGTAATGATTTCTTGAAATTATTAGCAGTGAACCCCGGATTAGTTATTCTAAAACTTGGTGCCACCTGGTGCGGGCCTTGTAAAAAAATTGCACCCGTTTTAGACGGATTCTTCGCAACATCACCACCAGATGTTTTATGTGCCGATATAGACGTGGATGAAAGCTTTGATCTGTACGCAGTGCTCAAAAGTAAAAAGATGGTGAATGGTATTCCAGTCATTTTATGTTATAAGAAGGGAAACGTGTCATTTGTACCGGATGATAGTATCACAGGTATCAATCCTCAAGAGCTTTCAGCTTTCTTTACCCGATGTGGGAATCATTTGGCCGAGGTGCAAAAAATAAATATAAAATAAATTATATGAATGAATCGGTCTAGTGAAACGACGAACGTATTCAGTAGAAAGGATTTCATATTATTCTCTTTGCATTCATTACCGATGTTTTGTGTAATAATAAAATTATAGTAATATTATAGTAATGCATCCATCAAGAAATAGTGCTAATTATGGGAAATATTTAGTATCACTACGTTCTAGAGGCTCATGTTGTTCACCATTAATTCCTAATGCTCCTGGTAATCCTGGTCCGATAGGTCCAGTCGGTTCTACTGGTGCAACTGGTATCTCTGGATTAAATGGAAATATTTACAATACAAAGACAAATAGCGCAGTTATACCTACACCTATAATTGGTGGATCATTTGACTGTACTGTTGAGACAGGATTAGCGTATATTACGGGTAATACATTAATTGTTATAGATGCGCCTACTGGATTGTATAGTTTTGAAGGTATTGTGTACAGTTATTTGCCTTCTACTGGCGCACTGACAATTGTAAATATTATAAATATTATAGATCCTTCTGTACCATTTCCATTGGCAATTTACAATATAAATTTGAATGGGATCAAAGGTCCAACTGGTTCAGATGGTGTCCAAGGAACGCCTGGTATTGCTTCAAATACTGGTGCTACTGGAGTTACTGGTGCTACCGGTGCTACTGGAGTTACTGGTCCTACTGGTGATTCATTTACAGGTCCAACTGGATTTACAGGTCCCACTGGATTCACTGGTCCAATAGGTAATAGCTTTACGGGTCAAACAGGATGTACTGGACCTACAGGTAATGCATTTACTGGTCCCACTGGATTTACTGGACCAACAGGTAATAGCTTTACGGGTATAACTGGACCTACTGGTAATGCATTTACTGGTCCCACTGGGTTCACTGGTCCAACTGGTAATAGCTTTACGGGTCAAACCGGATTTACTGGACCTACTGGTAATAGCTTTACTGGTCCCACTGGGTTCACTGGTCCAACGGGTAATAGCTTTACGGGTATAACTGGACCAACGGGTAATAGTTTTACTGGTCCCACAGGGTTCACTGGTCCAACGGGTAATAGCTTTACGGGTCAAACAGGATTTACTGGACCTACTGGTAATGCATTTACTGGTCCCACCGGATTCACTGGTCAAACTGGTAATAGCTTTACGGGTACAACTGGATTTACTGGACCTACGGGTAATGCATTTACTGGTCCCACTGGATTTACTGGGCCAACAGGTAATAGTTTTACAGGTATAACTGGACCTACCGGTAATGCATTTACTGGTCCCACCGGATTCACTGGTCCAACTGGTAATAGCTTTACGGGTACAACTGGATTTACTGGACCTACGGGTAATGCATTTACTGGTCCCACTGGATTTACTGGGCCAACAGGTAATAGTTTTACAGGTATAACTGGACCTACCGGTAATGCATTTACTGGTTCCACTGGATTCACTGGTCCAACAGGTAATAGTTTTACAGGTCAAACAGGATTTACTGGTCCAACGGGTAATAGTTTTACTGGTCCCACTGGATTCACTGGAGCAACAGGTAACAGTTTTACGGGTCAAACAGGATTTACTGGTCCAACGGGTAATAGTTTTACTGGTCCTACTGGATTCACTGGAGCAACAGGTAACAGTTTTACGGGTACAACTGGATTTACTGGACCTACAGGTAATGCATTTACTGGTCCCACTGGATTTACTGGGCCAACAGGTAATAGCTTTACGGGTACAACTGGACCTACCGGTAATGCATTTACTGGTCCCACTGGATTTACTGGGCCAACAGGTAATAGCTTTACGGGTACAACTGGATTTACTGGACCTACGGGTAATGCATTTACTGGTCCCACTGGATTTACTGGGCCAACGGGTAATAGTTTTACAGGTATAACTGGACCTACAGGTAATGCATTTACTGGTTCCACTGGATTCACTGGTCCAACAGGTAATAGCTTTACGGGTACAACTGGATTTACTGGACCCACCGGTAATGCATTTACTGGTCCCACTGGGTTCACTGGTCCAACTGGTAATAGCTTTACAGGTATAACTGGACCAACGGGTAATGCATTTACTGGTTCCACTGGATTCACTGGAGCTACTGGTAATAGTTTTACGGGTACCACAGGATTTACAGGAGTAACTGGTAGAACAGGCCCAACTGGATTCACTGGTCCAACAGGTAATAGTTTTACAGGTCCAACTGGATTCACAGGTCCAACGGGTAATAGTTTTACTGGTCCCACCGGATTCACTGGTCCCACTGGTAATAGTTTTACGGGTCAAACCGGATTTACTGGTCCAACGGGTAATAGTTCCACAGGTCCAACTGGATTCACAGGTCCCACTGGTAATAGTTTTACAGGTCTAACTGGATCTACAGGATCTACAGGTAATGCATTTACTGGACCTACCGGCAACAGTTTTACTGGGCCTACTGGTAATAGTTTTACAGGTCTAACTGGATCTACAGGATCTACAGGATCTACAGGTAATGCATTTACTGGACCTACCGGCAACAGTTTTACTGGGCCTACTGGTAATAGTTTTACAGGTCTAACTGGATCTACAGGATCTACAGGTAATGCATTTACTGGACCTACCGGCAACAGTTTTACTGGACCTACTGGTAATAGTTTTACAGGTCTAACTGGATCTACAGGATCTACAGGTAATGCATTTACTGGACCTACCGGCAACAGTTTTACAGGTCTAACTGGTAGAACTGGACCAACTGGTAACGCGTTTACAGGTCCCACTGGTAGAACTGGACCAACTGGACCTTCACCAGATTTATCTTTATTTCCAACACTAACAGGACAAAACATATTCACTAATTCAAATGAATTCACAGGAACATTCTCCACATATAATTCACCAATTCTTACCTATACACAAATACCAATGACTCTACCTAATACCAATCAAGTCGGATTTACAGTTAACACAACTGGTTCTGTAGCACAAATAGTAACTGGTAATACAAATATAGGTACTCTTCCTTTAAATATTGGAATATGGCTTTGTGGATGGCAAGCTGATGTTACATTTGCATATCCAGTAACAATTGCATATTTAATTTTGGGGTTTTCTGTCTCATCATCAACTATACCAGTTTATTCGCAAACAGTAATATCAAATACTATTTCATTTACTAGTACTAATACTACCACCGGAACTACTATGCCATATAGTGGTTCCTATATAATTTTTAATAGCTCAGCAGGTCCTACCACTCTTTATTTTCAATGTTATGCATCTTTAACTGCTGGAACAGCTCATCCTTCAATCCCTACATTTACACTATCAGCAACAAGAATAGCTTAGAATCATAATGAATCCTGAGTTTTATCATCAGACATCCTTTTCTTTGTTAACCTTTAATCTCCAGGCTGATTTATGAGCCTGGAGATGACTTTGAAATTGTTACCAAAATTGGCAACAATTTCAAATAAAGGCATATGCTAATTTTCCAAACTGTCCCAATTTTGGGACAGTTTGGAGATTAGACATTAACTCTTTCGTGCCTGAAGTAACCAAATATGGTTACTTAGTCACTCAAAAATTCCCTTTCAGGCATGAAAGGGTTAATAGATTCGGTGTATATTATTCATTCATGACTTCGTAAAACAACACCTACTCTTCATCTAATCACAATTACACCTTTTCTCATTTATATTCATCAGGCATTCTGCCTCCTGAATCTTTTCGTTCCGTCCGTCGCTCTCCGTCGCTTCGCGACTCCTGCTCCTCACAACACAATAAAAAGCCACGAGCGTATAAAGTCAAAAAATAACCTGTGAGTTTTTTGTTACACGAAATCAAAAAGAACAAAACAATTACCGTAGAAGATTTACTTTATTTGACTAAAATAAGTTTCCCGATTTTCATATTCATCAATCACATTTACACCGAATTATCAATGATAACAATGTTACCCTGAAATTAACCCGTATTCGGCACGAACCGGTAAAACGATTTGGAAAAGATATCAATATCAATGACAACATTACCAAATTTTATTATAAAATCGGCGTTTTAAATGAGAAAAGGTGTAAAAATATTAATCATGTATTTTTTATATTGCTACCAATATTGGTAACAATATAATTTCATCTGGTATTATTGTTTCGCGAGTCCTATTTTTTCTATATACCAAACATCATCTTCCCTAATACTCTGGTGTATGTTTCTTAAATAATGACCCCTGCGAAGACAAATTTGTCACATCTCCGGTGACAATGCTTGGATTTTGATTAGCACATGTTGACATCCAAATTTTTATGATACAAAAGTTTTTCTTTGGCGAAATGGTAATCCCCGTTACGTTGGCAACAAAAGACGACTGTTTGCTGATGGAATCTCCGACAAGAACATAACTAAGTTCTTTCCATACACTATATACTAATTTGTTAGATACTTTATAGGAGAAGCATCCACCATTACGGTTTTTCGGATCTTCCCAAATAGGTTTGATACCATCCCGCATCAAGAAGAGCATGCAATTCTTTACGAGAACATCCGGCAGAGTTTCGGTAACAGCGATAGTCTCCTCTATACTGCTGACAGTATAGATTTTCTTATAGCTATTAATACTCCAGTCCGTATCATGAGGTAAATGAGCCCACAAAGACCATTTATCCGACAAATTATGAAATCCTTCCATTCTTGTTGCCAACGTAGAATGAGGAGTTACCATTTACATATATTTGTTTCATTTTTTTATATTGTTTTTTTCTGAATCATATGGAAGCCGTTGCTTGGCGACCCAGGCTCCTCTTATTTATTAGTATAACTATTGCGCATTCTTTACATTTTTATTCTTAGGTTGAGATCCATATACAAGAAAATCGGTCATCGTTGATTCATATGCTTCTGTCATCATATTTTGCAACTTCGCGAATGAAATATCATAGTCGTGAAAATAAGGTGCATCAGAATTGTCCGGTATTATTTCCAATCGTTCTCCCTTATTATCTTTTTCTAGTGAACTGGACTTTTCATCGGATTCTAATGAGGTGTCGGCGTCCACGGCGGTCTTCGCGTCGGAACTTTTCTCATATTTATCGTGCAAGTATGTAAAGGATTCACTACTGCCCAAGGTTAGCATATTCACATTATCATCTATTAAATCCAAGCTATAGTTATCTAGTGGATAAGCATTGGTCCTGTGAATTTTGTTATAAATATCATTCAAATAATGTTTCCTTAGAAAATATATTAAAAATGCTCGGTCAATCATGTTTCCAACCACCGCATAATTATAGATATCATTAACAAGGTTTATTTTAAATCGTTCGTCTTTGATAACAATCTCCATCATTATAAATCGTGTCATAGATGGACTGAAATTATCAAATGATTCCGGGATACATCTGTAAATAGGTTTATATATGTGTGTTGTATCTATTAAAAAGTCATATTCTCCTTCAAATAGCGAAGCCTCCATCCTTACGCATCTATGAATGACATCTCCATCCTTGACAAATTCTATGGTCTTAATTATGTCTGGATAGGCATATTTGCAAAATATATTTATATACATATTATCCATCACATTTTTTCTTAGTTTTCCATATACAATCTGCGCGCGACTAAAAAAAAGAATAGACGTGTACCCTAAATTTATAACTTTATCTAAATAATATACTGGATAACAGGACATTATAAAGGCTGCGCTAGCAAGAAAGAATGCGCTTATTTGCGGAATCATGTTACTATATTTGGTGAATAAACTTTATATTGTTTTATGGACTTTTTATTTGAAAAAGCGTATAAAACGGATCGGTATTGGTGAATGTTATCCTTGACATAACAAAGGTGGAAACTTACTTGGATTTTGTCCAGATACAGTTGATTCTGGCAATTTATTTGTATATTTCAAGCAACTAGGATTATTAGAGAATCCGTGATGATATGCTGGTGTATTTTGAATAATAATGGTGCTTGAGTCTGGTCTTGAAGGAGTGGGTGGAGATGTATCTTCTTTAACTTTTCCAGTCGTTTCTTTCAAACCAAACATGTACAAAAGCATTGCAACAATAACTGTCATTAAAACAAATGGGATAAACACAATAATCCATGAAATTATACCTAAACCTCCTTGACACAAGACATTCAATAAAAAGCCGATTATTGACATGACAACGAATTTCATTAATGCGGTATTGTATAATCCTTTCATTATATCAATAATGATTTGTGTAAGCGAAAATACGATATAAATGAGGGCAGGAGGACATACAGGCAGATTCATGTTATATATCCTTTTGAAAAAATTTTATCTAATAATCAAATGAAGAACGGTTCGCCGTCCTTCAAATAACCCACTTTTTTACCAACTTCGTCATTCTCCAGTGCTTCATAGATGATACCATTTTCTTCATTGGTTGTGTAATATGTAACATCATCTATTTCTATTTCAAATACCTCGTCTTCTTCCTCTTCCTCTTCCTCTTCCTTTTTCTCTTTCTCATCTTCATCTTTGTCATCGTCATCGCCTTCATCTTCTGTTTCTAATTCCTCTTCCTTTTCAGGTTCCTCCTTCTTTTCAGGTTCCTTTTCCTCCTTCTTTTCAGGTTCCTCTTGCGTCTTTTCTTCTTCCTCGTCATCCTCCTCATCCTCATCATCCTCATCCTCATCCTCATCATCGTCCTCATCCTCATCATCGTCCTCTGCTGGTGCAAGTTCAGATTCAGGTTCCTTCACAACAATTGCCTCATAGATCTTTTCAATGGGCTCAGATTTATCAGGTTCATCAATAGACTCAACAATATTCAAGGATATATTTTCTTGCTCCAGTTTCATACTATCATTTTCCATCTGCAAACGTGTTACATCTTCTTGCAAGCGAGCAATTTTATCCAACAATGAACGACAAATTTGCTTATCTAGCTCTACTTCAAGAGCATTTTCAGAGATTATTGAATCGCGAATTAACGATGGATGACAGTTGCAACAGAAAGAATTCGTAGGCAAAACGCCGGATGATTCTGATCCTTGTAACAACTTTTGCACAACAGGTAGTTGCATAACTCTATTATGAGTATCTTGATATTCATCATACTTATCTATAAATCCATCTAATAATCCATATAATTCAGTCTCAATAAGAGCTGAAACTTTTGATAATAGGGGTGTCAGTGTGAATGTTTTCTCAGACATAGGTTAACTATATATACGAGGAATTGTTTAATATGATTTGTAATATATTTTCTTTGGTGCATACCACATACTGCATTGTGGTATAGTGAGGAGCAGGACACGCGAAGCAACGGAGAGCGATGAACATAATTACGAGACAGAATGCCTGATAATTATGTAGCATAATGATTATGAAAAATAAACAACAGACCGGATACATTCGCGGTAAATGCGTTTGTGTCTCTCTTTTTATTCGCTCTATGTAAGGTAGAATATGGAAAAGGTTTCCTTTATAAGCAATGAAGATATGGAAAAAAAGATCGCTGTTGTTATGAGACAAACGGATTTTACATCCGATATAGCGAGAGAAAAACTGATGGCATGTGATTATGATGAAATCAAATGCATCAAAGCCTATTTAGGAATTGTTGAAAAAGTCACACAGAATGCGCCAGTTTCAGTAAATCAGCAAATTTATCGCGAAATAAGGAATAAATTAAGCGGACAAGGAACAAGTGTATGAAGATATAGAGAGAAGCCAGTAATTATTTTCTGTGGGCGCGCGTCCTTTTTTTCCCCTTGCTTTTTCTTCGTTTGGTTCTTCTTTTTCCACCCGTATAATCATCTGGTGATCCAGTGAATTTAAGCTGTTTTGTCATAGCGCGAAAGTGTAAACCAGTTTGAGCTGCCAATGTATGAGTCGCTAAAGAATTTACCTTGGGTGTATTCAAATAATCCGTTTTCTTGCACGCGATCGCCTTCAATAAACAACGAATCGTTTGATCCCTCGCCTCAGGTGTTTCCTTGCTCATAGAATCCATCTTGTTTTTTGCAGCAACAGTTGCCATAACACCGTCATAAAAAAGTTGGTTTTTGCTCAAAAGATCATTATATGGCGAACATCCCGCTACAGACCCTTCATCAGAAGTACTCATGTAATATTATATTATATGAGTATTATATTTTTTACCTGTCTTCAACTCGCCATACCGAACTTTTCGCTTACAATTGTATTCTTTGTAGGCGCCTTTCTTTGAAGCTTCTTCTTAACGTTATAATTATTAGAAGGAATCACCTTATTATTGATAATATGATCCTCGTTATCTTGATGCAATTCTGGCATAATACGCGTCAGTGGTTTATCTACAATCAAGAAAAGACGCTCATTACTTAATAACGCGCGATATTCTTGGATAGTCAAGTTTCCATAATACTTCTCCAACATATAGAATGGATTCGGGGCTGGCTTAATATTCTTCTTATAATCATAAATTTTCGCATAAATATAATTGAGCAAATAATATCTCTCAAACTTGGTTGAGCTGTCTATATTTTCCTCCATTAAATGCGCCACGCCGCACTCTGGGCTGCAAAAACAGCCATATACATGATAAGAGTCCCTCAAAAAATATTTGGGAATATAAATCGGTGGATTATCAAAATCATATGTGCACCAAAAGCAGGCAGACTTCTTATCGCTTATATTATTGATATGCAAATTGTGCTCTAGCTGTTTGAGTTTTTTCCAAATCTCTTTGGTTTCTGGAAAATCGTCATTGCACGATGTATGGTCTTCAGCGACATTCTTATCAATAAAAATGTGGTTCGTCTCTGAATGAATCATCTCATAAGGCAAATCCGAAGAAAAATGGAACGACTCCATATCCATATTTTGGTTCAAGTTCAAATCCTTCAATGAGCACTTCAAATGCAAAATAACATTCGGCTTTTCCTCTTTCGTATCCAATAAAGGCGCAATTTGCTGGATAATCTTTCCGCCTTTGGGTTTACGACCGCGCTTTTTAGCGGGAGGTTTATCATCAGTGGCGACAGCATCCGATGATTCTAAATCGTCAGTGGTCTCACATTGAATCTCGGGATCGGGTACAGGCTCGGGCTCTGAAATAATTATATTTTCTTCCTTCTTAGATTTTCTACCTCTTTTAACTTTAATATCACTTGGAGACATTCTATAACATATCTTTGCACCGTTAATTTAAATTGTTTTAATAAATACTTTTTAGGTTTCTGGAGAAGCATCCATACAAGAGGAATAATAGCATCCTCTGCAAACCGGTATATAATTGTCAGATCCGATCAACATTTGCTGTTTTTCTTGTGTCAACCTCATAGAGAATATTCCATTTTCCCCATTTTTACACATACTACACAAAGACGTGAGTTTAGTAACTTTATCAGATAGCGGCACGAGATCCAATATTGTTCCGAATCGTTTGCGCTGAAAATCACCGTCTAGACCGGCAACATAGACCTTTTTTCCTGCGCGAAGCATTTCTTCAACCATAGGTACCAAATCATCAAAGAATTGAGCCTCGTTTATCAGGATCACCTGCGATGCACGTAGTTTTGCGTGATTCTCCGATTCCAAGACCCAGATATCTTGAATATGCGATGTTTGTATACACGGAATCATCGTTTTGTCATGAGTGCTTAACATGGAATCGTGATATCGTGTATCTTCAGCGTGATTTATGACTGCTACAGGAATATTGCAAAAGATGCATTGCTTGTATATTTCAAGCAATTTACTGGTTTTTCCCGAGAACATAGGGCCGATAAAAAGCTCTAGATAACCAAAAGACATGTTTCCTTTATTTCTTGGATCGTGTTGCAAGTATGTGCATTCATTATAACGCATAATTTTATTTCAATAATTTCTTTTAACATTTAATCTCTAATATCATTATTGCGCGTAGATATTTACACTTTTGAAAGATTTAACCCTTTCAAGCCTGAAAGGGAAATTTTGAGTGGCTAAGTAACCATATTTGGTTACTTCAAGCACGAAAGAGTTAAAATGGAACAAATTATGAGTAAGTTTTTTCTATTTTTATTATAGAATTTATAACTTTACGAAAATATAAATTTATTTTTAATGAATTCAATATCATTTTTATCTATATATTCTTCATTCTCCGCATATGTTAATTTTATATACTGCTTATTATGTTCTATATTATTTTTTGCGAAATCATCCCAATCTTCATATTCATCACTATCATATTCATCCTCATCACCTGTAACTCTTACAGCAACTTCAATATTATTATATTCAAATCTATACTGATAGTTATAAAAATTATCTGTCGTTGTGTCAACAAAACAAAAGTCACCTTTAATTATTTTTTTAGCACCCATATCTTTGATAATTTCATCTACTTTGTAAATATTTTCAGGCGTTATAACAAAATCATATTTTTCGGTTTTCTCTAGTAAAAAATGAAATGACTTCATTAGAAAATCCAAATCTTCTTTATTTATTTTTGTTTTATCATATTGTATTGTCATATCCTGAGCATTCTCGCTTCTCCACCATATACCATTATCACTACAATTGTATCTAAATCTTATATTGGTAGATATATTTTTATACATAAAATCATAATCATAATCCTTACCATAATCTATATATCTATAGTTGTTTTCATTTAACAATAATATATTTTCTATTGTTTTGACTATTCTATCTTCATCAAAAATATACAAGTCATAACAAATACATTTACTGTTTTCATCATCAGTATTTAGTTCCATAAGTTATTATTATATTATTCGTTATATTTAAGCGTGTTAATAATATATATGCCTGTTTCCAAAAATATACCTACTTGGATACATTTTGAAAATTAGACATTAATACTTTTCCAAAAGTATATATAGACAATTCAATAATAATAAAATACGATGGCTTCCACATTTGGAATAAATACATTTTGCCCTTTTGTAGAAAAGCATAGGCCGACTCAATTTGACGATATTGTGTTGGATCCATTGAACAAGCAGATTCTCAAGAATATTATAGAAACCTCTTATTTTCCCAACTTGCTTTTTTATGGTCCGCCTGGGACAGGTAAAACAACCACTATTATCAACTTGGTGAACGCATATCAAAAAAGAATCAATAATCAAGATTCAGGCCTAATGATCCATCTGAATGCATCGGATGAGCGCGGTATTGATATTATTCGCAACCAAATCAATTGCTTCGTCAATTCTAAACCGCTTTTCAATGAAGGAATAAAGTTCGTCATCTTGGACGAGGTGGATTATATGACAAAAAACGCACAACAAGCTCTGCGATATTTACTGCAAAATTATTCTAGCTCTGTGCGATTTTGCTTAATTTGCAATTATATAAGCAGGATTGATGACGGGTTGCAGAACGAATTTTTACGTTTACGTTTCAACCAACTTCCTCAAAAAGACATTATCTATTTTTTGAAAAAAATATCAGACTGTGAACATTTGAATATGGATGATAAATCATTGCACTGCGTACAACAGTTGTATAAATCGGATATACGAAGCATGGTAAATTTTATGCAGTCAAATCAAAATATATTGGATTCTGATTACAAGATTATTGATAATGATATATGGTCTACTTTATTCACTAAAATTATAAACAACGCACCTATAAATGACATGGTAAAATACATTCAATATATTAGCCAAACCTATAATATTGATAAAAAGAATATAATTAACGATTTTCTAAATTATATTATTCGCAATAAACCAGAATTAGTGACCTCGGAATTTCTAAACTTTGTTGAGAACGTCATGCATTTCCAAGATTGCAAAAGTTATATTCATTATTGGCTAGTTCGCTTAATCTCTATTTTCACCTCAAGTTCACCCATTCTCTTATGAAGTTTCTTCATAAAATCATTCGGAGGCGACGATTTAAACGGGTCAAACAAATGACTATTACATTTTGTTTCTCTTAAAAATCCTTGTGGGATTGGTATAGCAGAGGATTTTCCTTTAACGACTTCCATTTATATATGTAATTACTTTATACCAAAATAATTGAAATAAAAATAATTCAAAGCAGCTTAAAGAACTGACACGCATAGTATACAATGACTTTAAACTTGGATGATGAATGGGAAAATTTCATATCTTCTGCTGGAGATGAAGAAGATATGGAAGACATTGGTGAGTGTGTAAGTGCAAATATTATGAATGAAACTTGTCCTAAAGCATCGCCTATTTATATTTCAACAAAGACAAATATATCGTATTTGAATATGCCGATTGATCTGAAAACGGTATTCTGGAAAATTCCAGTTATTCCTTATGCTCAACCTATAATTGGTGTAATAAAAAAGCAGATGAAATTTAACTCATTGCTTTCGGAAGAGCTTGATGATATTCAACAACGCTTGCAAAAGGAGACGTATGTGGAGGAGAACGTAATTACGAGTATCAATAATCCTACCGGGAGAATCAAGTTCAAGGACATTCGCAAGGTCAGTATTGGAATTTCACGAAAAGATCTGATGAGTTATCGCTGTAAGAAGAAGAGCGCGTTTTATAATTGTTTTGTTATGATTTTGCGTATAAAAAATGGAGGGGTATTCAAGGAATTTCATGTCAAGGTTTTTAATACGGGAAAGTTAGAGATACCTGGTATTCAAACTGAAGAGGCCTTTCTAGAAATATTGCAAATGGTAATTAATATATTGCAGCCACATATTGAAGAAAAATTGGAATATCAGTTGAATTCTACTCAGACTGTTTTGATCAATTCCAATTTTAACTGCGGATTCTTTATTAATCGTGAGTCGCTTTTTGACATTCTAAAATACAAATACAATATTCAATGCATATATGATCCGTGCTCTTACCCTGGAATACAATGTAAGTTTTATCATGATACTGAAAAGGGAATTCAAACAGGGATTCAAAACTCTGGAGATAAAAAAGAGGACACCACTACAATAACAGACGTATCGTTCATGATATTCCGCACGGGAAGTGTGCTTATTGTTGGAAAATGTGATGAGTTTATATTGAGGGTTATTTATGAATTCTTGAAGGATCTTCTGATTAGCGAGTTCCATCAAGTTGGATTGAAAGTTATTGATCAGGCGGGCATTGTTGCAACCAAGGATAAGAAAAAGAAGATTCGCAGAAAACAAATTGTTGTAAACGCGGATAGTTTATGAATTATCCATATTCATCCGGCATTCTGCCTCCTGAATATACTCGTCACTCTCCGTCGCTCTCCGTCGCTTCGCGACTCCTGCTCCTCACAACAATTACACTTTGAAAACTTCCAGTGCTTTAAGCATATGAGTCGTATTGTCTTCTCCTGTGAATAGTTCGTCTATTTTATTTTTAATATCCCGAATTTTAGATGTTATGTTTGCGAAAAGTTGTTTTTCTTTTAAGCGCATAGTAACGTAATTTTCGTCGGATGACTTGAGCGTATAGATCGTTTTTTTGTAGACATAAATCGCAGCATCTCGCGAACTTAGTTGCAAAAACATGTTTTGGCTTTCAGACACCTGGCTGATAAATTCAATGTAAAAATAGATGGATTTTTCAGTATGATATTGTACCGCATTCAAATTCCTTGTATAAAGTAAAATATGTTGGAATACATGAGTGATAGTGTCTAAACCGCGAAAGAAAATAAAATGTGCATGCTTCTTGTTTTTTATATTATTTATATATTTATACATGCATTTTAAGAATTCACCTACAATCGCGATATAAATATTGATAATATCATGCAAAGAACTTGATAATTCGGTTTTGTAGGTTTCAACAGATTGTAATATATATGAATTGGTCATATATTACTTTTGGAAAATAACTATTATAATAATTTTAATCATTATAATATAAAGACTAATAAATCTCTAACTAATATAAATGTCTGAACAGAAGCAAATTACTGGTGGGGAATCAAACTATAGATTACCAAGCGAGACTACTTTGAAGCATGCTTCCAAACTAGCCATTGTTGAGGATAAGCCTATCATGTTAGATTATTGGACATGCTCATTAGATAAGAAAGCGTTGGTAGGTGTAAAGGAGACTGGAGAGAAGCTTTTAGTTAAGAGCGAGGATGAGTACACCAGTCCGATTGCAAAATTCTACAAGAGCGCAACTGAGTATATTATTATCACTGAGAATTCCATTTATTTGGTTTGCTCTGAGATTCCTACCAAGAGAATTTCTTAACTCTTTCGTGCCTGAAGTAACCAAATATGGTTACTTAGCCACTCAAAAATTCCCTTTCAGGCATGAAAGGGTTAAACCTTTTACAAAATTGGGTATAATATACAAATAATATATTTGTATATTGTAATATGTCTGAAAATAAAATCCCTTTAGCTATTAGTGGGGGAGGAGGAGGAGGTCTCTGGAATTTTCCTGGTGGTTTCTTATATAAAAATAAAGGTGGTGGTGGTGGACGCAGGAACCCTCCATATGGGCTTATTTGTGGACGTCCTGCAGACGTTAATAATAGATATGTTCCTGGGGCAGGAGTTGGAGCGACTAGTATTTCAAATAGACGCGCAAAAAAACTTCATTCCACAAAATGTACATTACCTCAAGCATATATGCAGCAATGTTCCAGTCTAGGCCTGTATGCAAAGGGAGGAAGTGGTAATTATGCACTTAATTGGTTTATTGGAGATTCTTTGCCAAATGTCCCAACGGGTTCTATTATACCCATTATCCCTATTAACCCTGTTGCGCCCATTGGTCCTTTTTTATTATCATTTACCACAGTTGGTACAACTACATGGATTGCGCCAGCAACAACAACCTCTGTAAGTTACTTTATCGTAGGTGGCGGTGGTGGTGGAGGTGGAGCATATGATAATGGTGGAGCAGGCGGAGGAGGCGGTGGAGTTGCATTATCTGGAACTGTAACTGTGATACCTGGAAATACATATACAATAGTTGTAGGTGCAGGTGGGGCTGGTGGAACCGCAAATAGAAATCTTACACCACAAGAATATAATGGTAGCGTAGGAAATAATTCTAGTTTTGATATCATTACAGCTACTGGCGGTGGTTTTGGTTACAGGAGTCGCGCCAATGCAGGCACTTCTGCTGCGGGAGGATCTGCCGAAGTAGATAGCACACCAGCTACGGGTGGAAGCGGTGGAGGTGGTGGAAGAGGGGGTGGCGGAGGTGGTGGAGACAATACTGCAGGTGCAAGTGGAGGCCCTAATAATCCAAGTGGTTCTGCAGGTGGGGCTGGTGGTATTGGAATAACAAATAGCCTAACTGGTTCCACTATTTATGGCGCAGGTGGTCTAGGTGGAAGCTCTGGCTCAAATAACAATGGAGCGTTGAGCCCTGCAAATACTGGAAAAGGCGGTGATGGTGCTGGATCAGCATCATCTAATAACGTAAATGCTAGAGATGGTGGATCTGGTATAGTAGTTATACAGTTTTATGAATAATTGAAATTATATGTTTATATGATTCTAACAATCATATAAAAAATAAAAATAGAAGCTTTCGGTGGGACTTGAACCCACCACCTTGCGCTTACTAAGCGCATGCTCTAACCAGATGAGCTACGAAAGCATATACATAGCTCCCAAAGGGAATTGAACCCTTGATCTTTTGTTTACAAGACAAATGCGATACCACTTCGCCATAGGAGCGCAATCAACACCCCAATTGCAAACACCAATATCTACCCATTTCGCGAACACCCGTTTTTGCCACACCCAAATTATTCATATGATGTGCCTTTACACCTTTGCACATTTAAAACGCCCATTTTAGAGGACAAAAAAATATGCGAAGGATAATTGCGAATTTCACGCCTTAACATACTTATCTTCCCGAAGGAGTATCGCAGTTAATTATAATTGGTTGGACTTCTTCCTTAGAAGAAGGTAAGAAACATTCAGGACGCTTTTTTCCCGCCTTTTGTAATTTCAATAAATATAGAATGTTCTTTGAAGCATTGATGTCTCTGTCCATACAGCATAATGAGCACTCGTTGAGATTACAACGGATTACACTGTTGATTTGAGATAATCTTGCTTTGGTATATGTTCCATCACGCATTTTTCGTATTACTCTATTTTTATACAACTCAATTGGTTTATGGCAACAATTACAAGTTTTGCTGGTATTGTATTCATCTACATCTACCACATCACAATATTTTCGTAGTTCATTTTTGAACTTCTTAATGGGGGCGGTAGGATGTTTCTTTACTAAACCATGTTGTTGTGAAAAATCTCCAAATCCTACTAAGGTTTTCTTCTTTCCAACTATGCTCTCGCATATCTTATGTAAAGTTGCTTTTCCACGACAATAGGAACGAAATGATAAACCACGAAAATTCTTATAGAGATGAAACTGAAAAATAACATTCATATATGGATATACATATTTGAAATAGTTTCGCATTCTTTCCAAACTGGTAGTTTTGAAACTTGGAATGTTTCTCCACATTTCATAATGTTCCCAATTTTTATACCACATTTCCCTTTTCTTACAAGCATATTTCATTTTACAATCATGTCTATAACTGGGCGTGGTTGTTTCAATCACCCTTCCCTCATCATTACATGAGGTTTGTAAGCTACGCACACCAGGGTCAATCCCGACAAGTTGTTCGTAATTTACCTTTTTTATGTCTTTGGCTTTTGGTGCTTCAAATTTAGGTTTCCTTAATCTTACTACGCCCACTTTTCCATCTGTGTAAATAGCATAAGAAAACTTCCGTTCCTTTGTTTCATATTTTTCTATTTTGAAAAGTTCATACCAATATACCAATTTGTTTTCATCAAAATCCTTTGGAACAGGTTGCTTTGTAAAATAAGAAATGATATCCTTCAAACAACTACTACAAATTTCAATAGCAGACAAAGTAAATGAGTTTTTTGTTGGAAGTAAATTGAAAGTTCTTACACCTTTCATATAAGGATACTTCTCAAATTCTTGTAGGATTTTGTAATAGACACTTACAAAGTGGTTAGAATGTTTCTTGATATTTTCCTCGGTGGGTATATATTTTAACCATTGCCTCATTTTCATAATAAAGAAGTTTTTACCTTTGTATTCAAGTGCGTAAATATCCTTCAACCATTTATAAATAACTGCTTTTCTATTTTCTCCTGTTTTCAATTCCAAGTATTTATGAAATCGTTTATAGAAATTCAAAGCAAGATGGTTATTCGCCATGGTAATTTGCTGTCTATTCAAATTGTTTATTAGATTACCCATTCTATCACGAAACGGAAGGTCGCCCAAATTCTCTTTATATTGAGAAAAACTAATATACATTTCATCGGTTGCGTCAATCTTTTCTTTTCGTTCCCGCATTACAGATACAGTGGAACATGCTTGGTAGAATAAATTTTGAGTAATTTCAGGTAAAGGTTTCTTTTCTTGTATTAATCTTGTAAAGTGGTAGTTTAACAATTGGTAGGAAAGGAAACAAATCTTATTGATATTCAATACAATCTCCTGTATTCCACCATTCAAATAGTTATTTTCAACTAAACTATTGAAACTCATCTTCACGCAGGTGAATTCAGTATCTTTGTTTGCTTCTTTGCGTTCCTTCACATCTTTACGGACAACTTTTTGCTTAACTTTGGGAGGTAGGACTTCCTCCTTTTTCTTTTTGGGCATCCTATATTATATCTAAAGATTTTATTTTATATAGTTTCCAAGAAAATATATAAATGCCTAAATCTTTTCCTCCATAGATTTTTCTTTTTCCAATTTCTCTTTTTTTTTCAAATAAGCGGTTCTTGCCCATTTTTTTTTTTGCTCTTCTGTAGGGGTGTATTCCTTATGTTTATTTTTTATTTCTTCTTTATTCATTTCATAATATTGTTTCTTACAAGAAGGTGCGGTATATTTTTTAAGGTGTTCTTTAGTTAGAACGAGTTCTTGTTTGGTTTTTTCCAATTCATCTTGTAATTGTTTTATAATTTCATCGTTATTCATATAAGTATGCTAATATACAGTAAGATGTTTTTATATAATTGAATAAAAAATTATATAAATAATGGGCGTTTTAAATGTGCAAAGGTGTAAATACTTTTTTCGTAAATAGTATTTATGAATAATGATCCCACAGTCACCCTATAATATATCCTTTAACAGGTTGATCTTGTCTATCTCCAGTGTTTCAGGGAATAATACCTCAAACGTGATAACTAGATTACCAGTATGACCTTCTCTCGTTAATCCCATATTCGGTATCGCCTTGAAGTATGATGGTGTTACTATGGAACCGGGATTGTTATTAATTGTATAGGACTTTCCGTTAATATATTTCAATTCAAAATTAAATCCACAAAGAGCCTCCTTGAGAGAAATCTTCTTCTCCAATATCAAATCTAAACCATGACGTTTAAAATCGGTTGTATTCTCCACCTTGATAAATAATTTGATATCTCCTTTTGTGTATTCATTTGTTGCATTTCCTTTGTCGCGAAGCAATATAATTTCATTATCATCAACCCCCTTGGGAATCGGTACATAGATCGTTTCTCTTTCAAAGACTTTGTTACCATTCTCTAAAATCCATCTCTCAATCTCTACGGGAAGATTCGCACCATTCAATACTTGTTCCATTGTAACCGGTACAGTTTTAATAATAGGTGTCGGTTTTTGCATGCCTTGTCCAATATTGACAGGAATGCCATTTTGAAATACGCGCACATTTGGCGGAAACCCACCCATACCACCCATACCACCCATTGGACCACCCATACCTCCCATGAACATAGATGGCATTGCTCCAGATTGACCTCCATTTGTGAATCCAAATAGATGTTGAAATAATTCATCTACGTTTACGTCTGGACCACCACCACCACCACCACCACCGCCAAATGGCATACCTCCATTTCCACCCATGCGTGCAAATGGATTCTTTGACATCATATCGTATTCATGACGTTTTTCAGCATTACCCAATGTCTCATAAGCCTCACTTACCTTTTGAAATTTACCGATCGCATCAGGGTTTCCGAGATTTTTGTCAGGATGCAATTTGAGGGATAATTTACGATATGCCTTCTTTATTTCCTCTTGAGTAGCAGTTTCAGAAACATCCAGTATTTTGTAGAAAGACTCTGACATAATTTATTATTCTTTCATTAGATAAGCTTAAATACTTATTTACGCATAATATAATATTCATGTCACATAAACTTTTCATAGATAAATTTCAACCAGTTCTGTTTGCCGATTTTGAATTGGAAGACGATATCACAGATATACTGAACACATTAATTAGCATGAATACTATGAATATTCTATTTATCGGAGATGCCGGATCCGGCAAAACATCATTATTGAATGCATTGATTCGCGAATATTATGTTGGAATACATCCAAAAAAATATCAAGAAAATGTTCTGCATATAAATAGCTTGAAAGAACAGGGCATCAATTATTATAGAAACGACGTGAAGACATTCTGCCAAACATGTTCTGCAGTGAAAAACAAGAAAAAGTTTGTAATTTTGGACGACATTGATTTTATAAATGAGCAGAGTCAACAAGTATTTCGCAATTGTATTGATAAGTTCAGCCATAATGTGCATTTCATATCATCTTGCACAAATATCCAGAAAGTTATTGAGAGCCTTCAGTCTCGTTTCATTATTATAAAAATGAAACCGCTCAAACGATCATGTCTGTCAAAAATTGTTGACAAAATTTCTGCTGCAGAAAATATTGTAATTGAACCGGCTGCACAGGAATTTATTCTGAATATTTGCAATCATTCTGCAAAAATTTTGATTAATTATATGGAAAAGTTTAAGCTTTTGAACCAACCTGTTACTTTTGAACTGGTCAACGATGTTTGTACAAATATAAGCTTTATTATTTTTGAGGAATATACCTCGCTTTTGAAAAAAAATATGCTGTCGGATGCTGTTAAAATTCTATATAAGATTTATGACAAAGGGTATTCTGTTATGGATATTTTAGATAGCTATTTTTTATTTGTAAAAACGACACTCAATCTGAATGAGGAGGAAAAATATAAAATTATTCCATATATTTGCAAGTATATTACTATTTTTCATAATGTACATGAAGACGAAATTGAGTTAGCGTTATTTACTAATAATTTATCATCTACTTTTGAATAATAACTAATAACGAATAAATACCAAAAATAAATATTTGGGCTCTATACAATGAGTTTAGCAAAACCTACGTTTCTCCAAGTGAACGAGAACTATGTGAAGCACAAAGTTGGCTCCAGCGAGCAATCTTACATGGTTGCAGATATTTCCGATTATGATTTTTATATTTTGGCAGGTGTTTCAAAAAATGAGTTATTTAGTAAACTTGTGATGATGAATATGAATATTCCTGTCGGTTGTGCGTTTGATTCATCCATAACTGAGAAGCCCATGTATTTTCCTGACAATATGAGAATTATGAGTAAAAATGTTTCTGCAATGAAGGGAAAAGATAATATTAATTTGAAGTATTTTATTGAGAGATATAATGATATATTTTTGAAGATGGATGTTCATGGCGCGGAGTATTTATGGTTTTTATCTCTCTCTACCGATGATTTAATGAGCTTTAAACAAATTGTCGTCTCATTCTATGATGTAAATAACAACCCGACTAAGAATCGTGCGTTAAATAAAATAAACTGTTTCACGAAGCTTTCTGAGACACACGATGTGGTTGCGATTGATTCAAGCGGTCCTGTTTTGAATGTCACTTATGTGCGAAAGGATAGTCAGAGTGCGGTTGAATTTAGCGACGACTCAGAGCCAGAGCCAGTTGCAGTAGTTGAACAGCCAGAGCCAGAGCTAGTTGCAGTAGTTGAACAGCAAGAGCCAGAGCCAGTTGCTGTCGTTGAAGAGCAAGAGCCAGAGCAAGTTGCAGTAGTTGAACCAGTCACAGAATCAGAATCAGACAATGTCTCATTAGTTGTAAAAGAATCTGAATAAATTTATTTCTACTATATAAGTACTATGACTTCACAAATATTCAAAAAAAAATATTCCACTGAATCATTATTTGAATTTCTAGAATCTATTTGTATGAAAAATGACAAACAGTATGTATTCAATACAAATTCTTATAAAAAGGGACTATTCAACGATGCAATTCAAATATTCATTACAGGTCTCAAAGAATATTATCATTTATCTAAACAGATTTATTTGGAGAGAAAAATGTCATACAACAATTTTACAACCATTTTGAGACAAATTTGCAAATATAACCAAATAGCATATACATCTCAAATAAAGTATGATAAGTCTGAATATGAAATTGTTTACTACATTGTTTACTAGTGAAGAATATTCATCCGGCATTCTGCCTTCTCAATATGAAAGGGTCGGGTTGTTTCAAAAAAAATACATTCAACGTTTTGTGAGGAGCAGGAGTCGCGAAGCGACGGAGAGCGACGGTCGGAACGAAAAGATTCAGGAGGCAGAATGCCGGATGAATAGGGACTTTTCATACACTGTGTATATTTTATTTTCATATACTACTGCTCCATCTTAACTTTTATGCTTGATAATATAATAATTTTGCATTATATTATCTTGTTATTTTGCCCTGTTTAACCCTTTCATGTCTGAAAGGGAATTTTTGAGTGACTAAGTAACCATATTTGGTTACTTCAGACACGAAGGGGTTATATTCATCCGACATTCTGCCTCCTGAATCTTTTCGTTCCGACCGTCGCTCTCCGTCGCTTCGCGACTCCTGCTCCTCACAAAAATCTTCAAACGTGTAATACAAATCTAAATTGTCCCTGGATTCCCTGGGTGATTCTTTTGTAAGAGCTGATTGCCCAAAAAATTAGGCTTCAAACCCCACACTGGCGCTTGGCTAGGCACCTCCCAGAAACTGACCCACTTTGGCTTCGCTTTCAATGGAGCAATTAGATGTCCTTGATCGGGCGCATTTGCAACAACCATGTATTTACTCAATATCGTATCTGCTTCCAGAACTTGTTTCGCGGAAAGTCTGACAAACCACTCATACTTACGGCGTTTCAAAAGATCCGCCGCAGGAATCCAGATTCCATACATTTTTGAGAAAAAATCCACGTAATTCTGGGACATTAAATCTTCCAATAAAACGGGATTGCTGTCTACCGTTTTCGTACCTACATCCATACCATTTATTAAATAGACCTCATTCTTTTCTATGCGTCCATTGATCCATCTATTAAAATCCCCTAAAAATACAGATTGTGCTGTAAAATCCGAAGAGATTGTTCGTTGCATAAAATCTATCAGCTTACTGATCGTTTGGTTTCCCTTGACCGCGCCCATAAACTGCATATTCGGATAAAACTCATAAGAGGTGGATGTTATATTCCTATCTATATTTTCACAAACAAACATTTTATTTCCTTGAACACCCTTTTCATAGAGAGAAATCATGTCTTTCATGCATAAAAAGGATAATGGACAAATAAGTCCGCCGTAAATATAAACCAATTTTATCATCGCCATAGCGCGAATCTTGTCCGAAATCGGTTGCGCCATTCTATCCATATTAATATTCCAGTCAGGAATTATCTTTTTGAAGGATTTATCATCAATCAAACATATTCGGAAGGATCTTTCACAATGTTTAATTATACTTTTTGCAGTTAAATACAGATAAGGTTGGTTCAGTTCAAAGGAACTGCGTGAACCGAAACTCTGCCAATTTCGCGCATTATACTCGTATGGAACATGAATCCATAAAATCGGTTTTTTACTGTCAGCTAAAGTCTCATCATTCAACAAATATTGTCTTATTGCTTCATAATCATCCTTCTCCTCTTCGCGAATTCTTTTATCCTCCAAACGGCGATAGATAAATCCTACTGCGATTAGAATGATGAATATGATAATAAGATTCCCAGAGTTTTTCATATATAAATATATATAAATATATATTATATTTGAAGATTAGTTTCCAATTTTCATGATACCTCCCCAAAATTCCTGATTTTTTTTGTTTGCTAGTTCTGTTTGTTTTGCCAAATCATATGCGCGTTTGGATGCTTGTGTATCTTCCAAACTGTTTTTCTTATTCAAGTAATCCATTGCCTGTGCTTCAGATAGTGGTGCCACATCCTGCTTATTTCGGAAGCTTAAATACTCATTTACTGTGGCGAATTTTTTCACGTTTTTATAATCCTCGTCAGTAACCGGTATTACTGTTTCTACATGTGCTCGGCGCAAATCTTGATATGCCAATCCGCTGAATAAGTCAGAACTATACTCTTCTGGAGCTTCTCCAGTGAGAGAAGAAGCATTTATAGAGCCGTTATAATATGTATCTGTTACGTCCTTGTGCACCACAAGCGATCGCACCTGCGCTTTTTTCTTGCCAAATTCTTCACCCATGGCCGACATGGAACTCAAGTGTATTTCTGGTTCCACATTTTCATCAGACTTGAGCCAGTCTCCGTAACCTCCTTGGTCTGCCTCAGATGCAATTTTATTTTTCTCAAACTGCTCATTGAACCAATTATTGAATTGGGAAATGTTTTGCAGATTCTTATTTTTTTTGAACAGCTGATTCAATGCTTTTTTCTTGTCAGCATCAGCCGCGTTCAGCGGAACATAGTCTTCATCTATATCCATCTTCTTTTCCGATTTGTTGCGAAACTCATAAATAGAGTAAAGCATCTTGTAAGCTTTTGAATAAAAAAGGAAATATTCTGCGGGCAACTTAGATTTGTCAGGATGGGTTTTCAAAACCATCTGTTTTGCGCGTTTCATATCGGCTTCATTGAAATTTGTAGGCAGCTTGAATAGTCTAATAATATCTTCTAATTCATAACTATCAATGTCTAAATCCAAATCCATTTACATATGATTGTGAAAAAGAAATGGATAAATCGTCCGACTCATGAATCAATCATCTGACATTCTTTTTTTCGTGAATATTCATCCGGCATTCTGCCTCTAGAATATGGAAATTGGAAATTAGCATAAGCCTTTATTTGGATTTGTTACCAATATTGGTATCAAATCCAAAATCATCACCCGGCTTATTTATGAGCCTGGAGATTAACCCTTTCATGCCTGAAAGGGAATTTTTGAGTGACTAAGTAACCATACTTGGTTACTTCAGGCACGAAAGAGTTAAAGGTTAAAGGGAATTTTTGAGTGGTTAAGTAACCATATTTGGTTACTTCAGGCACGAAAGAGTTAATTTCATAAAATGATTCCTACTCCTCACTATGTCTGAAAAGTTTTTTTTGAGTGATTAACCTATCCTTGTAGCTGTCATTCTATATGCGTTAATCGTTGGTCCACTCGCGGTAGCTGGTATCATAGATAAAATATATGAAAACCCTAAATAACGTTGCGCTGTTTCATTGGTTATATTAATTATAGTAGATGAAAGATTACAATAAATAGGATAAATAGGATAAAGGGCGGGTGGGGATGTTACTAATGTCGGTTGTGGTATAATTGTTTGAATATTTTTGGTAAAAAGCTGGGTGTAATTTGGCTCGGCAATTCCATTAATATTAAGATGAATATTGCTAACTGTAGCAACTGTAAATGCAATTGCTAAATATCCGATTGTAGTACCAACAACAGGAGTTATTGACATTTCTAAATTACACGACCATACTCCAACAGGTAGTTGTACTGGTAAATTTCCATTTGAAATAAAAATATAAGGGGGACTAGAATAATTAGGTGAATTATAACCAGTACTATTAGTAGAATCAATCATTGTGATAGAATTCATAGATACGTCAACATTTATTTGGTATCCAATTTCATCACTTGTATAGTCAGATGGTACTGTACTGTAATTAAGAGAAATATAATTTGTAGAAATAGAGTTTGTAGATATTGTAGTCGCATTTAATATGTTAGCTCCCGAAAATGTGTTATCTCCCAAAAATGTGTTACCTAATGTGAATGTGTTATACCCTGAGAATGTGTTATCTCCTGAGAATTTGGTATCTCCTGATAATGTGTTAGCTCCCGAAAATGTGTTATCTCCTGATAATGTGGGATATAAAGTTGTATCCGGCGCAGGACCCGTTGGACCCGTTGGACCGGTTGGACCGGTTGGACCCGTTGGACCCGTTGGACCATTTGGACCGGTTGGACCGGTTGGACCGGTTGGACCGGTTGGACCGGTTGGACCGGTTGGACCCGTTGGACCCGTTGGACCTGTACGACCAGTAATTCCAGTTGGACCAGTAGAACCAGTTGGACCAGTAGAACCAGTTGGACCAGTAATGCCAGTAATGCCAGTAATGCCAGTAATGCCAGTGGGACCTGTAATTCCTGTAATGCCTGTTGAACCAGTAATGCCTGTTGAACCAGTAATGCCGGTTGAACCTGTAATGCCGGTTGAACCTGTAATGCCGGTTGAACCAGTAATGCCGGTTGAACCAGTAATTCCTGTAATGCCGGTGGGACCTGTAATTCCTGTAATGCCTGTTGAACCAGTAATGCCGGTTGAACCAGTAATGCCGGTTGAACCAGTAATTCCTGTAATGCCGGTAGAACCTGTAGAACCTGTAATTCCTGTAATGCCAGTTGACCCCGTTGGACCAGTAATGCCGGTTGACCCAGTAATTCCTGTAATGCCGGTAGAA